>ERZ772960.5-NODE-5-length-225723-cov-5.058449_pt1 | contig 225723 bp, 204 predicted proteins | sample MGYA00580678_ERZ772960 | MGnify/ENA primary metagenome ERZ772960 (study PRJEB29015, sample SAMEA2737930) | human oral metagenome | biome: human oral; feature: human-associated habitat; material: dental | place: China | collected 2059 ...
GCCTGCCGTCCACCATAATCACCGCTTCTTTCAAACCTTGTTACGGCCTTATTGTACTTACATACAAGAAAAACGAACGATTCTAAATTATATATATTTATAAAATTATTGTTCCATAGTTGCATGGGGAGCGGAATAACGGAAATTTTTATAAAGGTATTATACTAATCGGAAACCGGATCTTATCAAGACAACTCGGACAATACAACCGTTCTTCTGAATCATTTTTCTTATTGCTCAATAGATTTTAACGCCGCATTTTGAGCATGAATCAGTGCAGTGTCAAAAAGAGGAACCGTTGTATCACTCTGTTTGACCAGAAGGCCGATCTCCGTGCAACCCAAAATGATACCCTGCGCCCCCTTATTTGACAGTTCTGAAATGATACGCAAGTATGCGGCTTTCGATTGCGCCGATATTTTACCTATGCACAGTTCATCATAGATTATGCTGTTCACAACTTCAATCCCCGCATCGTCGGGCACTATGACCTCTATGCCGTTAGCCTGCAAAACATTTTTATAAAATGCTTGCTGCATCGTATATTTTGTACCCAATAGCCCTACTTTTTTGATATTTGCTTTTTTCAGTTCAATGGCCGTCATATCAGCAATATGCAAGAGCGGCACAGTGATCTTCCTGCTTATTTCCGGCGCCACTTTATGCATAGTATTGGTGCATATTACGATAAAATCGGCTCCCGCTCTTTCCAAAGCGCTCGCAGCCTGAGCAAGAACTTCCGCACTTTTATTCCATTCCCCGTCGGATTGATATTTTTCAATTTCATCAAAATCAACGCTATACAAGATACATTTAGCAGAATGTAACCCGCCAAGTTCTTTTTTTACAGTTTCATTGATCACCTGATAGTATGTTACCGTACTTTCCCAGCTCATACCGCCAATCAATCCTATTGTTTTCATATAATCACCTCTGCCGGTATTGTATCATTGCCATGTTATCAGGACAATAATATAATTGTACGGAGGACAATATTACAGAGGAGATTCAATTATGCCGATAAATTCTTTTGAAAACTATCCAATGAGTTGGAAACCCGTTATTACAGATCGCAAAGGGGCTATTTATACTCAACTGGCAGAGCAACTTGCAGGCGATATTCGTAACGGCCTGCTGAAACCCGGTGACAAGCTTCCGCCACAGCGAGAACTTGCCGATTATTTAGATGTACATTTGAGTACCGTTACCAGAGCATATAAATTGTGTGAAGAACAAGGTTTAATCTGTGCAAAAGTAGGACAGGGGACATTTATATCTTCTGACGTAAACACAAGTGACACGCTGCTCTATTCAAATGAAGAAGTGAATGTTATTCAGTTAGGTACAGTGCTTCCTCCCTACAACGGAAACGTAAAAGTGATTGAATTTATAAAGGAGCTTTTATCTCAGCCGGACATTCAACTTTTTTTAGAATACAGATCTCCCACGGGTACTTATGTGCAAAGAAAGAATTTTTCGACATGGGCTCATACAGTAAATATCAGCGCCGCACCCGAAAATATTTTGTTTGCTGCCGGAGGGCAAAATGCCATATGTGCAACTATCTTAGGACTGTTTCGCCCGGGTGATCGTATAGGAGTCAACGCATTAAGCTTTTCCGGTCTGAAAGCTGTTGTCAAAACGATAGGCATCCAATTGATCCCGTTGCCGGAAAAGCGGGGGCATATAGACTGGGAAAGAATGGAACAATTCTGCAGCGCCGAAAATTTGAAGGGTTTGTATTTTATTCCGGACCATCACAACCCTACAACATATACGATGAAATCGGATGAGCGGAAATTTATCGCGGAAATTGTTGTCAAAAATAATATTATAGTGATCGAAGACGCAATCAACCATATGTTTGCCGGCCAAAATATTCCGCCTATTTTTTCATATGCGCCAAACAATACTGTTTATATTTTCAGCACATCGAAATTTTTGTGTGCAGGTCTGCGCGTGGCTTATATTGTAGTTCCGGATCAATATCATCAATCACTTGAAAACGCGCTCTACAATATGAACCTTATGGTATCGCCTTTAAATCTGGAAATAGTGAACCGCATATTTAATTCCGCATTACTTCAAGAATTGATTGCCGAGAAAAAACAGGAGTTAATCAACCGCAATGCATTGGTAAACTCAATTCTCCAAGGATACGATATATACGGCGAGGCTACTTGCAATTTCCGTTGGCTGCTTTTACCATCCGGGTGGAGCGGCCAGGATTTTGAAATAGAGGCCCGAAAAAAAGGCGTACAAATTTTCTGTGCAGATCGTTTTGCAATAGGAAAAACTACACCTCCGAGGGCTGTCAGAATCTCCATATCCTCACCGCCAGATAAGACCGTGTTGGAAAACGGGCTGACTGCATTGAAGGCGTTATTATAATCCGACGCAGGAACTAAATAAAGGCGAAAAACCTGTTGTCATGGAGTCCCCCGCCGAAGCACTCAAAAAAGCCGGAGAAACGGCGGTTCCGGACGGAAAATAAAGCCTCACTTCCGGTATAACCGCCGCTTCAGCCCTGTCCGTACCGCCGCCAGTCTCCGTTCTTTACTTTTTTTCCGGCTGCGGATGATTCTGACGATATGTATCGTTCTGTGCAATGATATTGAGGAAGACAAGGGGTTCCGCCTTTTCATTGCGGAGCGCGTGTTTCTGACCGGGACGGGCTATGGTAATATCACCTGCACGAACAACCGTATCCGTACCGTCGCCGTCCGTGAAAATGCCCTCCCCGGAAACAATGATATAGGCATCTTCATTTATACTGTGCGGATGAAGGCCGACGGAATCACCCCGGTATAATGTCATCCAGCCGATTTCCTTAATAGCCTGTTCCGGTACAGCCGTATCACGTGTAAAGGAAAATTTACCGTACAGCGTCCCGTTCCCGTCAGCAACATTCTGCTTATCGAGAGTGATAAGCCGCTCCCTTTGATATACCTGCGGCAACGCGGACAAATCCGTACCGGCACTGTCAGCCGCAAAGGCAACCGCACCCCATACAAGACATCCCCATACACAAGCCGATATAATCTTCTTTTTCATCTTCCGTCCCTTCTGTCATGATCTTCGATAGTAAGTTTATTTGCATTCTACATTCTTATGGTATAATTGTAAATAAACGGGCCGGACCGGCCGTTAAGGAGAAACCGATGAAAAGCGCCGTCGTTATATTGACAATCATATGTATATCTATAATCGGCTCTGCAGGCACATTCACCGCCTCCAGTTATTTCACTGCCGACAAAAACAGACCTTACGGGGCCTGTGCAGACGGGAGCCGCCGTGACGGCAGGAATCCGTACAGTCAATGTGACGATACAGGATATTGCACAGCCCCGGAAAAAGACAGCCGCTGCGGCTGCAGCCGGCAATAAGATAAACTCCCTGCGATACGGTCTTTAAAGATTATCGCAGGGAGTTTTATATTACTTTCCCCACTGGGATAGTTGTAATTCCCTAACATCTCTCTCAAGGGTATAATTTGTACTAATGGTCACTGTCCACTCCGGCAATATACTATTATAAATGATATTGATTTCCATTTATTAATATCCTGGTATATAATTTAAACAGCAGACCCTGCCGTGTATATCAAGCCGTTCCCACGTAAAGGAGGGTGAACTGACATGCGTCCCGATTATAAAAGCTGGATCCCCGTGAACTTTATTATAATTCCGCTTCTGAGTACAATCATCCTGTTCGGCATCCTCTTATACTTATGTACCGGCGCCGTATTGTCCGGTACATATCTGTATTGGGCCGCAGGGATTTGCAGCATTCTCTGCTTTCTTTCAGGCGCGGTCTTCATCTGGTCCGTACTGGCCCGCCGTGCATTTTCCTATCACGGCGGCCGGCAGCTGATGAAACGCATTGTCGAAGGAATTGCCGCATATGTACAGATTCCCGCCGGCGGAACATGCCTTGACGTAGGCTGCGGCAGCGGAGCGTTAACCGTTGCCTGCGCTAAAAAAAATCCGCAGGCACGACTGGTCGGCGTCGATGTATGGGACTGGCAGTACGGCGGCTCATTTTCTCAAGCCCTGTGTAAGCAAAACGCCCGTGCCGAAGGCACGGACAACATCCACTTTCAGCAGGGCGATGCCAGAAATCTTCCCTTCCCCGACGAAACTTTTGATGTGGTAGTAAGTAATTACGTATACCATAATATTTTCGGCGCAAATAAACAGGACATGTTAAAAGAAACACTGCGTGTCCTGAAAAAAGGCGGTACCTTCGTGATTCATGATCTCATGTCAAAACATTGCTACGGAGATATGGAGCAGTTTATGGAAGACCTGCGCAGGACCGGCTATGAGCACGTGGAAATCCGCCATACTGCGGACGGGCTTTTTATGAAACGGCGGGAAGCAATACTCCTGCAGTTAAGCTCTTCCGCTCTGTTGACAGGGAAAAAATAAGGCAGGCGCAAAACGAAGAAACCGATTTACCGTTCCGACAAAAAGGGATGCCGTGCAAATCATGCACAGGGCATCCCTTTCTGTTGCCGTGTTTACTTTTTCCGCGGCGTAATAGCCAGTGCACGCACGGGCAGACCGGTTGCGCCTTCAATATTCGGCCACGCCGCAAAAAGCAGCGCCCCCGTCGGAGCAATCCTGTCCAAATTATTCAATACCTCAAGCTGTACCTTCCCGCTGCGCAAGACATAGCGCTCACAGATGAGATCCCCTGCTTCGGCAGCTACTGCGGACGCGTCCGTATCCAGCGTTTCATGGCCGTTTGCCGCGGCATTGCGCACTTCATAGATATATTTCAGGGCTTCCAGCGACCAGCCCGGCGCATGTTCCGTACCGTCCGGCGCGATGCCTGAAATCTTATCCCGATCCGGCCAGTTTTTTGCCCAGCCGTTATATAAGGCTACAAAGGCTCCCTCCGGAATTTCCCCGTACTTTTCCTCATGGGCCTTAATATCCTCCGCCGTTACTGCATATTGGACATCGGCCGCTACCTTGTCACTGACATCCACTACGACCATCGGATAGATCATATGTTTTACACCGTACTCTTCCGAAAGCGCTTTGCCTTTGACGAAATGACCGGGAAAATCAATATGCGTACCGAACTGGCCGGGAAATTTAAAGGTCTGAATGAGGCATTCCACAATGGGATTACCCCAGTCAAATACAGTCCTGCAAAGCTCGACGGAGCCTGCGGGGATTCCGGACCAGCACGGGCTCTCATTATTTAACCCATGGCTTAAATCTACCCATTCGTACTGTTCAGATTTCAACTCTTCCAGAATAGACCATAATCTGTTATCCATGACAGAACGCCTCCTTTTATATGTTTTAATAATATTATTTATGATATTTTATCATGAATATGTAACTTTATCAATCGCCGAAAACAAAAGCAACGCATATCGGTTTGACCCGAATATTAAATTTAAATTGTAATTTAAATTTACCTATTATATAATCGAATATAATATATTGCTCATAAGAACGGAGGAAACCTCATGATATCAAAGCTGAAACAATATAAAAAGCAGTTTCTGATACTGATACTTTTTATTGCGATAGTAACGGGAGCCGGGATATATTTCCTCCGTCCGGTAAATACAACGCTTACACTATACGGCAACGTTGATGTCCGCGAAGTATCGTTATCGTTCAATTCCAGCGAACGCATCTCGCAAATGAACGCGGAAGAAGGCGACATCATCCATAAAGGCGATGTACTGGCCGTACTTAATACCGTCCCTCTTGAATTATCAATCGCCCGGTGCAAAACCCAGCTTGCCCAGCAGCAGGCGGTTGTCGACAAAATGCATAACGGCTCGCGGCCTGAAGAGATTCAGGAAACGGAAGCTGCCGTTCAATCCGCCGAGGCGGCCGCCGATAACGCGGTTGCGGATTATACCCGCATGCAAACATTATACAACGGTGACGCAATCAGCAAGCAAGCGCTGGATAATGCCGAAGCCCGGGCCAAAGCGGCAGTTGCCGCCCTGAACCGGGCCAGGGCGACGCACCGTATGTCTGATATCGGCTTCCGCCGGGAAGATATTGATGCGGCGGAAGCACAGCTTGAATCTCTACGGGTCCAGCTGGAAAATGCGGAATATAATCTGGCTCAGGCCACACTTATCGCCCCCGAGGACGGCGTCATCCGTTCTCGGCTGTTGGAACCCGGCGATATGGCCTCCCCTGCCGTTCCGGTTTACACGCTCAGTTTAAACACAAAAAAATGGGTTCGCGCTTATATCTCGGAGGACAATCTCTTCCGGATCCATGAGGGACAGGCGGCAAAAGTCACCATCGACGGCGTCTCTTCTCCCATTGACGGGCAGGTAGGGTATATTTCCGGTACGGCCGAATTCACGCCCAAAACGGTGCAGACAACGGAGCTGCGGACGGCGTTGATGTATGAAGTGCGCATCTATGTGGATGATCCGGATAATCTGTTGCGCCTGGGCATGCCTGCAACTGTCACGTTTTAATCGTATGTACTCAGCATTATATGGATAACGAGGTATGCCATGGATGCCGTTAAGGCCAGTCAGCTTACTAAAACTTTTATCAACTCCGCAACGAATAAACCGGTCACAGCCTTATCCGATATTTCTCTTACGGCAAAAACGAACCGATTAACCGCATTGACGGGACCTGACGGCGCCGGCAAGACAACCTTCATGCGCCTTGTCTGCGGCCTTATGAAACAGGACGGGGGAGACCTTTTTGTCCTCGGCCGTGATGTATCGGCCGACCCGCAAAGCGTGCAGGATCGGCTCAGCTATATGCCTCAGCGCTTCGGTCTTTATGAAGATCTGAGCGTGCAGGAAAATCTGAATCTTTACGCGGATTTACACAGCATTCCCGAAAAAGACAGGTCCACGCGCTTTACAAAACTTCTCTCCATGACCGGAATGCTGCCGTTTACGGGCAGATTGGCAGGAAAGCTTTCGGGAGGGATGAAACAGAAGTTAGGTCTGGCATGCACACTTGTGCGCATCCCTGAATTATTGTTGCTGGACGAGCCGAGCATCGGTGTTGACCCTTTATCGCGACGGGAATTCTGGGAAATTCTCCATACGCTCGTTGAAGAAGAACATGTTTCCATTTTAGTAAATACCTCTTATATGGATGAAGCGGAACAATGTGATTTCGTTTATATATTGCATAAAGGCAGTATACTGGCTTCCGGGTCTCCTGCGGAGCTGCGCCGGCACAGTTCCGGTAAATGCTTCGTTATACAGCCTCCGGCAGCCGTGCCGCCGCGCATTATTCAGGCGGCTCTGCTGGACGATGCGGAACATGTACTCGATGCGGTCCCGGAAGGCGGCGGCATTCGTTTCATTACGGCCGATCCGTCTAAGCTCGGTGAGCTGGCTTTATGGAAAAAATTCCCTTCCGTATCGGTTCATGCCGTATCGGAACGACTGGAAGACAGTTTCATGATGTATCAGAGAGAAGCGGCCGGTACGGGCGGAGAAACCGTTTCTCAGCCTGTCAACACGCTTTCCGGAAAACCGCACGGACGGGAACGGATCATCGAGGTACACGACCTGGTACGGTGTTTCGGAGATTTCACGGCCGTCGACCATACCTCTTTCAATGTATATAAAGGTGAAATCTTCGGTCTTCTCGGCCCGAACGGTGCCGGAAAATCCACTACCTTCCGTATGCTCTGCGGTTTACTTCCCGCCTCTTCGGGAACGGCTTCCGTTGCGGGCGTCAATTTGCGCACGGCACGGGCACAGGCGCGGACCCATATCGGGTACGTCGCTCAGAAATTTTCTCTTTACGGCACGTTATCCGTAAAAGAGAATCTTTTCTTCTTCGGCGGGGCGTACGGATTACCGTTCCGGCAAATTCAGGAACGCATCGAAGCGGTCACGCGTCAATTCGGTCTGGAAGCAGTTGCGGATGCCGATGCGGATACACTTCCCGGCGGCTACAAACAGCGGTTGTCCATGGCCGCCGCCTTACTGCACAACCCGCCCATCCTCTTTCTCGACGAGCCGACCAGCGGCATAGACCCGCTGGCACGCCGGACATTCTGGAGGCAAATTACGGCGTTGGCTTCCGAAGGCACAACCGTAATCATCACGACACATTTTATGGAAGAAGCCGAGTATTGCGACCGCATGATGATTCAGGATCAGGGGCGGATGATTGCCATCGGCACGCCGGATGAAATCCGTCATCAGGGCGGTGACAGCCCGACGATGAACGAGGCATTTATCCATATTGTCGAAGCCGGACGCCGGAGACAGGAGACTTCATCATGAACATATCGCGTTTGCGTGCGTTAATCCTCAAAGAGTTCAAGCAGATGACGCGTGATCCCAGCAGCTTTCTCATCGGGATTATTATCCCGCTGATGCTCATCTTCCTTATCGGTCACGGTCTGTCCATGGACGTAAAAAATATTTCAGTCGCCGTCGTCTTGGAAGATACGTCACCGACAGCCCGGGACACGGTCAGTTTTCTGGACGGTTCACCCTACTTTATTCCCCGCTATGAGACCTCCATGCAGGACGCGGAAAAACTGATGAGTAAACGAAAAGCGGACGTCATCCTCTGCATCCCGCCGGACTTCACTTCCCGGCTTTACCGCGGCCGGGCCCCCGTGCAGGTCATCCTGTACGGCGTGGACACGACAATTGCCAATGCCGCCGATGCCTATATACAACAGGGGCTGCAAGACTGGGAAACGGCCCATGCCGCCGATTTTATCCGTTCCGCTCCGTCCGGCAAAGGACGGATTACGGCAGTTACGCGCCAATGGTTTAATGATGCTAATACCAGTTCGTGGATGTTCATTCCCGGACTCATCGTCCTGGTCATGACCATTGTGGGCATGTTCCTCACCTCCCTGGTCATGTCCAGAGAATGGGAGCGGGGAACGCTGGAATCACTGTTTGTCACCCCTGTGCGTCCTTTGGAAATTATTCTGGCCAAAACCATCCCTTATTTCTGTGTCGCCATCGCGGGGCTGTGTCTGTCTCTCCTCACCTCCCGCTATGTATATGAGGTCCCGCTTCACGGAGAGCTTTTTCTCATTCTCTTTTCCTCTATGGAATATATTTTAGCCGCTATCGGCATGGGACTGACGATCTCCTCCGTCGTCAAAAGCCAGTTTCTGGCTGCCCAGCTTTCTCTTATCTTCAGCATGCTGCCCACCGTAATGCTCAGCGGCTTTATCTTTGATCTGCGCAGCGTCCCGGCGGCTATCGGATATATCGGGCATATTCTGCCGGCCACTTACTATATGGAGCTTTTAAAATCACTGTTCCTCACCGGTACCAATTGGCCCTTAATTCTGAAAAATTGCACTGTTTTAGCGGGATATGTAATTCTGTTTTTACTGCTTACACTGAAAGTGACGAAAAAGGAAGTATAACTGATGAACGCATTTCGCATAAAGCTGCATAAAATTTACTATATTGTCTATAAAGAACTGCTTACCACACTCAAGGATCCCAAGAACCGCATCGTTCTCATCATCCCCGTGCTTATACAGGGACTGCTTTTCGGGTATACGGCCACATATAATTTAGAGCATATTCCGTACGCCGTCCTGGATGAGAGCCACAGCAGAGAATCAACGGAGCTGCTGGCTCATCTTGACGGCACGGGTATTTATAACCGGGTCGCCACCTTGCAGAGTACAGGGCAGATCGCCCGGCTGATCGACTCCGGCGACGCCATGCTGGTCATCACGATCCCGCCGGACTTCGCCCGTAAACTGAACACCGGCAAAACCGCTCCCGTGCAGCTCATTACGGACGGGCGCAACCCGACTACGGCAGGACTTTCCTCCGGCTATACGACAGCCGTTATAGCGGGCTACAACGCCGCATACGGCGGCCCGCCCGTACTGGATATTCAATCCCGCACCCGCTATAATCCCAATCAAATCACGCGCTGGATGTTTCTGCCGTCCCTGATTGCCATGCTGGCCCTGACACAGGTCATGGTCCTGGCGGGATTATCCGTTGCCAGGGAGCGCGAAAACGGAACTTTCGACCAGCTTCTCGTCACGCCGCTGACCCCCATGGAAATTCTGATCGGCAAATTAATCCCGCCCGTTATTATCGGCCTCGTCCAATCCTCAATGATGTTGTCCATCTGTGTATTCTGGTTTAAAGTGCCCATGGTCGGCTCTTTACCGGTACTGGGACTGACAGTCTTTATTTTTCTGTTAAGCAGCGTCGGCATCGGCTTGTCTATTTCCGCCGTATCCAAAAATATGCAGCAGGTCATGGTGTACTGTTTTCTCTTTCTCCTGCCCATGCTGCTGCTTTCCGGGCTGGCCACGCCTGTTCAGAATATGCCCGAAGCATTGCAGTACGCGACTTACATCAATCCGACACGGTTTGTCATTGAAGCGATCCGCCGGATTTATCTGGAGGGGGCGGACCTCGCCGCTATCGCCTACACCTATCCTCCCATGCTGATCGTCGCCGCCGTGACAATGCCTGCGGCTGCCTGGCTGTTCCGCCACAAACTATCCTGACAGGAGCATACTTATGTCGAAAAACACGGAAATAATCTCCCGCTCCAACCGCAAGGACGGTGAAGCGACCAAGACCCGCATTATCGAATGCGCCGGCCGGCTTTTTGCCGAAAACGGCTACGACGGAACCACCGGCAAAGACATCTGCCTGGCTGCAGACGTGAACGCCGCGGCGGTCAATTATTACTTCGGCGGCAGGGAACAATTATATCTGGCCGTCCTGGAAAAGGTACACGATTATCTTCTGAACATCAATATTATAAAGGAAATATCGCTGCAGAACATTTCCGCCGAACAGAAACTGGATAAAATCCTGACGGCCCTTCTGAAATACGGCTTCGACCGTAAGGACTGGCATATACGTCTCTGGCTGAAAGAACTGCTTCATCCGTCTCCGTGCATTGATCGGATCATTCTGCACAACTGTCTGCCGAAAATTTATATTTTATCGGACATACTCAAAGAGGCTCTGGGTTATGACACGGGGAATATCCGCTTCCACGGCGCATATTTCTCTCTGTTCGCACCGTTCATACTCGCTTTACTGGCCCGGAACAGTCCCGTACTTTCCTCTGTCCCCGTCCATTATTCACAAAAAGAATTTATTTCAATCGTTAAGGAAAATTTCTTTACAACACTGGCGGCACTGAAGAAAACTGAAATCCGATAAATAAATACCATGCAACAGCCGGCGGGGTACAGGAAATTCCTGTACCCCGCCGGCTGTTGCAACATCTTCTTTATAAGCCCTGCTCATTCTATCCAAAAAACTCTGCCGTCCCTGCGTTTTGCCGCTTTCGGAAGTTCACCGTCCGTATAGCCGAGAGCGCAATGGCCGATGCCTTCCCATTCACCGTCTATGCCCAGCTCCGTCAGCACACGCTTGTATTCATCCGTTTCAAATTCTTCTTTCGCCCGGTGAATCCAGATACTGCCCAGGCCGAGAGAATACGCCGCCGTCAGCATATTGCCCATAACAAGGCTGCCGTCATAAACGTGCAGCGGCCAATCTTTCTTCGCCAGGACAATGAGAACGGCAGGCGCGCCGTAAAAAGGATCAAAGCCTTCATCCCAGCCGCCTATCCGGCAGTTTACGGCGGACAGCTTATGAATAAACGCCTTATCGGTTACGGCAATGATAATCGCCGATTGCTGTCCCTTCCCGCTGGGCGCATACAAGCCAGCTTCAATAATCTTCTCGATATCTTCTTTTGCCGGCATATCCGGTTTAAATTTGCGTATGCTTCTCCGTTCCTTAAAAGCCTTAAGCACTTCATTCATCTTCTTCACGTCTCCTTTCATTCATATACTTTCGCCGTATCCACCCAAGCGACGGCGTTCGCCAATATATACAGCTCTTCCGGAGTCGTGCGTACGGCGCTGTGACCGTTTCCCGCCGCCGGATAGACCGTATCGTATCTTTTTAACGACACATCCAAATATACGGGCACTCCCTCTTTAACCGCAAAGGGACAAACCCCGCCCGGCTCGTGTCCGATATACGCTTCCACCTCTTCAACGGGGATCATGCGCCCCTTTTTATGAAAAGTCCGCTTGAACTTCTTATTGTCCACTCTTACATCACCGGCATACAGGATGAGAACCGGGTTGCCGTCGACAAGAAAAGACATGGTCTTGGCAATCCTCCCCGGCTCACAGCCGACGGCAGCGGCTGCCTGAGCGACAGTGGCCGTGGACGCCTCAAACTCTAAGATACGGCCGCCTTCACCGATACGTTCAAAATACGCTTTTACCTTTTCTATGGACATGCTGCAATACCCTTTCACGATATATTCCACCCGGCCGGGAACTGAATTATTTATGATCCTGACGTATAAAACCGTTCTCTCAGGTTTATGACCATTATATCATATTTACATTCCTCTTTAAGACAGTATTCATCGGCAGATAAATCAATAAATTCTTTTATGAACAAAATATCCGGTACTCAGCAGTAACGGTAATTTATTATGACTCATTTTATAAAAGTATTCCTGTCAGCCGGTGCCATGAAAAGCATAGTTTTTTCAGGCAATACAAGGCCTGTCTGAGAGTAACACTTACACGTCCGCCGAATGAAACGAATGTCCTCATCGGGATGCTGCCGGGGATAACGGCAGAGATGCGGGTGTGGACCTAAGCGATACGGATACCGTTTATCACCTGTGCACGCAATTCTACGCCTTCAATGTGCCTACAATTTCACTGATCCGGGTCACACCTTCCCGTTCGCACCATGCCTGCATGCCGGCGGCAATTTCACTCACTGTGCGGGGATTGACGAAATTACAGGCGCCTACGGAAACGGCGCTTGCGCCGACAAGCATAAATTCAATCGCATCCTGCCACGTGGCAATGCCGCCAAGACCCAAAACGGGTATATGAACGGCCTTGGCGGTCTGCCATACCATACGTAAGGCAATCGGTTTCACGGCCGGGCCGGAAAGACCGCCCGTACTGTTGCCCAGCAGCGGACGGCGGCTGTCGATATCGACAGCCATTCCGGTCAGCGTATTTATGAGCGAAACCGCATCGGCGCCGGCCGCTTCAACGGCCCGGGCCATGACTGTAATATCCGTCACATTCGGCGAAAGTTTAACAATAACCGGCTTTTTCGTGTGTTCCCTGACGCTTTTCGTAACCGCCGCCGCCGCCTTCGGGTCCGTACCGAAGACAATGCCTCCTTCTTTGACATTAGGGCAGGAAATATTTACTTCCAGTGCGTCAACGCCGTCAACTTCCAATTCTCCCGCCAATTCCCCGTATTCCTCAACGGAACCGGCGGAAATATTGACAATAAACTTTGTCGGCATTTTTTTTGCCTGCGGCAGGATACATTCCTTAAACACGTCAACGCCGGGGTTTTCCAGGCCGATACAATTGAGCATACCGCTCGGCGTTTCGGCTATGCGCACGCCCGGATTGCCGGGGCGCGGCAAAGGCGTAATGCCTTTGGAAATGACGGCGCCCACGTCTTCCATGTCGAGAAAATCTTCATATTCCGAGCCGAAACCGAAGGTTCCCGAAGCGCCCGTGACAGGCGTATTCAGATGCATGCCGAGAAAGTCGACGGCAATTCTGTCCCGTTTCATCAGAACACCTCCCTGCTGTCGAATACGGGGCCGTCAGCACAGACTTTATACCGTTTGCCGTCCGTCCCGCTTTCAAAGGTGCAGCCGAGACAGGCGCCGATGCCGCAGGCCATTCGCTTTTCCATTGACACTTCACAGGGAATGCCCGCTGCCGCAGCTGCCGCCGCTACGGTACGCATCATCGCCGTCGGCCCGCATACGGCAATGCGATCGATACGGTTTTCTTTCAGGATCCGCGGCACTGCCGCCGCGGCGAATCCCCGTATGCCCGCACTGCCGTCATCCGTCGTGATATATATCTTCTCGGCCGCCGCCGTAAAAAATTCGTTCCAGAAAGTTTCACTTGCCGTCCGCCCGGCGATCAGGACAACGGGATTATCCAGCTTATACGCAAGAAAAATAAGAGGGGCCAGGCCGACGCCGCCGCCGACGAGGAGCGCTTTGCCCGGTTTTATCGAAAAGGTGCCGCCGCCGAGAGGCCCTTCGACGGAAATACGGTCCTGCCCGGGCCGCAATGCCGCCATATCGGCAGTCCCCCTGCCGACAAGACGATACATGACGGTTACTTCCCCTGTGCCCGCGTCGGCTGCCGCGATGCCGAAGGGACGGCGCAGAAAAGCGCGCCGCCCCGTCGCCAGGACATTGACGAACTGGCCCGGCAGGGCCGATGCCGCTGTCTGCGGCGCCTTACAGACAAGCCTCCATATCGTATCCGTCACAGGCGCATTGGCAACGACCGCCGCGTCTTCCAGGAATTTTTTCACCTGTTTTCCACCTCTTCCGCAAGTTTTTTACCATTTTATCATATGCCTGTATACTATGAAAGCTGTTCTATAGTATCTTTTTCTGTCTGCGCCGTATTCCCGTCCTGCTTCCCGTTCCTTTCGATTTTTGCATTCATTTTTCCCGCAGCGGAGCTGTTTCTCCTGCCGGCAAAATACCTCCGACCCGGCATCCGTTTCTATCACGTATTCCACACCGCGATACCCCATTTATACATTTATATATTTGTTTCGGAAATCAAACAGCCTTCCGTACACTCTGCCGTGTACGAAAGGCCCTTATTTATTATCTGTTATCAACTTTTTCCGGGTACATGTCGTGTTCCGCCAGCCGTTTCCAAGCAACTTCTTCCCATCTTGTGCCGGCTTTGCCGCAGTTGCAGTACGGATCGATGGAAATACCGCCGCGAGGCAGAAATTTCCCCTGTACTTCAATATATTTCGGCTCCATAAGCGTAATCAGATCTTTCATGATCAGGTTGACGCAATCTTCATGAAAGGCGCCGTGATTGCGAAATGAAAAGAGGTACAGTTTGAGGCTCTTACTCTCAACCATCTTCATGTCGGGCACATAGGCGACAATAATCGTCCCAAAGTCGGGCTGCCCCGTTACGGGACACAAACCGGTAAATTCGGGACAATTGAATTTAACGAAATAATCATGTTCTCTGTGCTTATTTTCAAAAACTTCCAGTATTCCGGGATTATACCCGCCTGCATACGTCACGCCGTTATTTCCCAAAAGAGTCAGCTTTTCCACACATATCCTCCTTACCGCGCCGGATCGCTTACATGGTTGGCCGCAAAGGCAGCCGCCCTGTCCCTGCACGTACCGCACTGTCCGCACGGTTCAGCGCCGCCTTCATAACAGGACCAGGTCAGCTCGTAAGGTACACGCAGCCGTAATCCTATCTCTACGACAGCCGCTTTATTCATCGCAAGAAAAGGGGCTTCCAGCCGGATTTGCCGCCCCGAACCTTCCCAAACGGCCGCGGCCATAGCCTCAAAAAAAGCCGGTGAACAGTCGGGATAGGCCGCCCCCGCCGCATCGTCCGCATGGGCGCCGTAAATAACGGCCTCACTTCCAAGGCTTAATGCAATGCCTGCCGCCGCGGCAAGAAAGATGCCGTTCCGGAACGGCACGCAGGTACTGACCGGAGCCTTTCCCTGCGTCTTCTTCAGCTGATCGGCATAACATTCCTTCGGGACAGACTCCGGCGAACCTTGCAGCAATGAAGCCCGGCTATATTGAAACAGAGGTGTCGCATCAACAGAGATATGTTCCACACCGTAATAAGAAGCGATCTTTTCCGCCGCTTCCAGTTCTTTTATATGTTTTTGCCCGTACAATACGGAAACTGCCGTCACCTTGGCGGCGCCGTACCGTTCAACGGCCTGCGCCAAAGCCGTGGTCGAATCGACACCGCCGCTCGCTAATACTGCCGCTTTCACCGTATCACTCCTCACTGTAAATACAACTGCAACGCCGCCTCGTCCTTAAAACGGCCTCTCAGTTCGACCGTCCTGGTCCTCGTATTACGATTTTTGACACCTCTCGCCGTCACACAACTGTGAGCGGCCGTAAGAACGACGGCCACATCGTCACTGCCCGTAACGGCCGACATAATATCGGCAATATCCGCGCCGATTCGTTCCTGCAGCTGCAGCCTTCTGCCGACCATATCACAAATGCGGGCAATCTTGGAAAGCCCCAGAACCCGCTCTGCCGGAATATACGCGACAGTCGCTTTCATATCGTACATCAGCGCCATATGATGTTCACAAAAAGAAAACATATCTATATCTTTCATGACAATGACCCGCCCCGTATCCGCCATATCCGAGACCCTGCCGTCCGCAAAGGTTTTGCGAAACATATTGCCGATCTCTTCATTTGTATACTTCATGCCGGCAAAAACTTCTTCATACATGGCGGCGACTCGCTGCGGCGTCTCACGCAGCCCTTCTCTTCCGGGATCGTCACCCAACGCGCGGAGAATACCGCGTACATGCTCTTCTATGGCTTTCGTATTTATCACTTACACCCCTCTTTTCTCAGGCTCCCAAATCACTTTATGCATTTGAATCTGTAAACGCCATCCGTTCAATCGCCGTGCCTTCATAAACTCGACGATTTCTTCCGCTTCGATTGAACCGAAAACGGGACTCACATAGACGCCGCACGTGAATAAAAGGCCGTATGTATCGACAACTTCCCTGGCCCGCTCCAAATCACGGCGTGACGAGACGACAAATTTCACTGTATCCGTCCGCTGCAGAAGGTCAAAATTCGCATGGACCATGGCTTCTTCACAACCGCTGTCCGGCAATTTATAGTCTACCGTAAAGGTCGGCCGCGACGCTCCGCAGAAAGGCGCCAGTGAAACGGCTCCGTTCGTTTCGATTTCCACATGAAATCCTTCCGCCAGAAAGAGCCCGATAAGCTCCTTCAGTCCTTCCTGCAGAAGCGGTTCGCCGCCTGTAAGGGTAATATTTTTTATACCTTCACGGACGGCATAATCCCGCAGCTCGGCAGGAGACAGATCCTCATACGGACACGTCGCTTCATTAGCCCATGCCGTGTCGCAATACGAACAGGACAGATTGCACCCTTGAAAGCGGATAAAAAGAGCCAGTTCGCCCGCCCTGCACCCTTCGCCGTTAATGCTGACGAATTTTTCCGCAACCTTCATCACTGCGCCTCATAAGCCGCACAATTAGCCGGCGTTTCGTATACTTCGACACGGTAGATCTCACTCCGCTTTGCCTGCAGGGTATCATAAAAATATTTGGCCAGATTCTCCGCAGTCGGCCGAAACGGAACTTCACGCAGGAGAAACTCTTCTGCCGCAAGGCAGGCCAACGTGGACTTGCGCAAAGAACCCGCCTCATAGATGAGAGAATGATCAAAATAATCGCACAAGTCCTTCAACGTCTTCTTCAAGTCGCCAAAGTCGTTAAGCATGCCGTCCGTCTGAATGTCTCTCTGTAACGCGTACGACCTCATATGAACCCGCACGAGCCAGTGATGCCCGTGCAGATTACGGCATTTACCGCTGTAATTTCTCAAAAAGTGCGCGCCGTCAAAAGACGCTTCCGACGTGATATAATACATGGCATCTCCCCGTAAAAAAAGCCCTGCATAAACGCAGAGCCGGTTTTCAGCCGTAAAAAGGCAACAAAAAAACAGTCCTGGTTTTGTTTAAGGACAGGATGGTACAAACGAACTGTCCGCATAACTGCTTCTTTAGTGTAATGTACGATTTTATCTTTGTCAATATAGGCTGTTTGCAAAAAACGGGCCGTTACGGGTACAATAAGAAAATACAAAGAAAGGAACACGGCTCATGAACAAACAAACCGCACGTACCGCAATCGACGGGTGTATGATCATTATTTTACCTCTTCTTATGTCTTACTCTCTGATCGGCAAAGCCAATCATATTTATTTAGGCCTCCTCATGTTCACCCTTTTTGTCTGTCATCACGCGCTGAACCGCCGCTGGCTGTTAACCCTGTTCAAAGGGCGCTATACATTACAGCGCACAGTATCGACGGCCGTGAATATGGCGCTTATTCTCGTCATGTTCGCCATGCCCGTAAGCGGCCTGATTATTGACAGGCAGGTCGTCCCGGCGCTTCACATTGCAGGCAGCGCCGCTTCGGCACGGCTGGTCCACCTTCCTGCCTCCTATTGGGGCTTCATGTTGATGACCTTTCATTTGGGACTCCAATGGCAGCGTATTCTCGGCCTCATAAAAGCCCGTATGAACAAACCGGTCCTATCTGCAAAACTGTCGAATATACTGCGACTCTTTATACTTATCATCAGTGCCTGCGGTATCCGTGCCTTCATAAAACGCGATATGTGGTCCTATATGTCCCTGCAATCACAATTCGTCTTCATTGACACGAAAGAACCGCTCCTTTTGTTTCTGGCCGATTTCACCGCCGTCATGATTGCTTCCGCCGCAGCCGCCTACTACTTGAACAGGGCTCTCGGTAAATTACAACGTCTCAAAAAATAGTTTTCCCCGTAAAAACCGGCTCATTCCCGCAAGAAGAACGAGCCGGTTTATCGTTTACAGCCAAAGAAGTTATGCCGCTTTTACTTTTCCGCCCGCAAACAGAGCGCGCATGGCATTGAGAACCGCTATGACCATGACGCCTACATCGGCGAAAATGGCAAACCACATATTGGCGATGCCGACGGCACCCAAAATCAGAAAGAGTACTTTAATGCCGATGGCCATATAAATATTTTCCATTACAATGGCCATACATTTTCCGGCGATTGTCATGGCCACAGCCAGTTTCAGAGGGTCGTCGTCCATGAGAACGACATCGGCGGCTTCAATAGCCGCATCGGATCCCATCGCTCCCATAGCGACGCCTACATCGGCCCGGGCCAAAACGGGCGCATCGTTAAGACCGTCTCCCACAAAGACCAACGATTTACCGTGCCGTTTCGTTTCAATCAGGAGTTCTTCCGCCCTTTGCACCTTATCAGCCGGCAGCAAATCACCGTATACCTCGTCAAGTCCGAGTTCCGTCCCTACTTTATCACCTGCCTCCTGACCGTCGCCCGTCAACATAACGAGCTTACGCACTCCGGCGGCATGAAGCGCCCGTATCGCGTCTTTCGCATGCGGTTTCAAGACATCGGAAATAATGATGTGACCCGCATATACGCCGTTTACGGCGACATGAATGATCGTACCGTCGCGATCGCAATGTTTCGCTTCCGTACCGATCGCCTCCATAAAGGCCGCATTACCGACACAAACCGTATCTCCGTTAACAATCGCGCGGATCCCCATGCCGGCGACTTCTTCGCCGCCTGTCACTGCGCAGCCGTCACCTTCGGCCTGATACGCACGCCGCAATGATTCGGCAATGGGATGGGTCGAAAAGGACTCTACATGTGCCGCCAAATGAAGGAGCCTGTCTTCCAAAGATCCTTCATCTTTCAGGGAATCCGGAATTTCCCGTGCGACAGGATGAACGGCAACGACTTCAAAGGTCCCCTTGGTAAGCGTGCCCGTCTTATCGAAGACGACGGTCCCTGTATGAGCCAGCTGTTCCACATAGTTGGAACCCTTAATCAGAATACCGGCCCGGCCCGCGCTGCCGATAGCCGCAAAAAACGATAAAGGGACGCTGATGACAAGTGCGCAGGGGCAGCTGATTACGAGGAATGTCAGAGCCCTGTAAATCCAGATATGCCAGTTCGCATCGCCCGTCGTAATAAGACCGAAAAGAGACGGCAAGAAAGCCAAGGCGACGGCAAGGCCGACGACTGTCGGTGTATAGACGCGGGCAAAACGCGTAATAAACTGTTCGGACCGGGATTTACGGGCGCCCGCTTCTTCAATCAGTTCCATAATCCTGGCGGCGGTCGAGTCTTCAAAAGCCTTTGCCGTTTGCAGGCGAAGGACGCCGTTAAGATTGATACAGCCGCTCAGCACGGTATCTCCGTCCGTTACTTCCCTGGGCATACTTTCGCCGGTAAGCGCCGCCGTATCAAGACTGCTTTTGCCGGAAATGACGACGCCGTCAACAGGGATTTTTTCTCCCGCCCTGACGACAATGATCGTACCTACTTCGACTTCATCGGGAGCTACCTTCTCAAGAGTTCCGTCGGCCCGTTCCACATTGGCATATGCGGCATTGATATCCATCAGCTCTGTAATATTGCGGCGGCTTTTATTGACGGCATATCGCTGAAACCATTCACCTGTCTGATAGAACAGCATAACGGCTACGGCTTCCGTGTAGCCGTCGTCTTCATAAAAAGCGAGTCCCCATGCCCCGAGAGTGGCAATAACCATCAACACGCATTCATCCAGTCCGTTGCCGTTTTTAAGACCTTCCCACGCTTTCAGCAGTATATCGTAGCCGACAATAAAGTAGGCGGCCGCATACAGCGCAATATTCCACACCGGTGTAAAATCGGCCGCCCCGGTACCGATCATAATCATTGCCGCGACGACAATGCGAACCATGTCTTTTTTCTGTCCGGCAGTCATTTCCGTTCCCTCCGACTGATGGTTTTATAACAGGATTTCACCGTCAGATGCGGCTTTTTTACAATTCTTTTGAACGGCACGCATCACTTCCGCCGGCTCCGCACCGTCCTCAAATTCAACCTTCATCTTAAGAAGCATAAAATTGACGGCGGCTGCCTTCACGCCCTCCGTTTTGTTCGCCGCGACTTCCATCTTATGGGCACAATTAGGACAATCCACTTCGAGCCTATACGATTTCTTCATTTTATGTCCTCCTTTATTTTATATATGAACCGCTATTCACTTATTCACTAAACATAGTGTAAAGTGTTTTTTTCGTCCCGTCAAGATATTTTTTTCAAACAGTATACTGAAAAATCGCAGTGACGATACCGGCTGTCATCACTGCGATCATAAAGGTTCCCTGATTACCGCAGGGCCATAACGGCCATATGGCGGCCTGTTTTTCCCTTTTCCCTGCGATACGAAAAAAATATATCCGCATGTGTATGCGTACATATACGCGTGCATTCAATGTGTTCCTCTTTAAGTCCGGCACGCAGCATTAAGCGTCTGTTCGTTTCCCAAAGGTCATACAGATATTTCCCTTCCTCTATAGGCCTGTACAGCTCTCTTACTTCCGCCGAACCGAACAATTCCGTAAACGCCGCAATAACTTCCGCCCCACTTTGAACCGGTCGGGACCGATGGCTGGGCCGATGGCGGCAATGATATCCGCCGGCTCGGAACCGAATGCCGTATGCATTTCCCCCACCGTACGGCCCGCAATATTACCGGCCGTACCGCGCCAGCCTCCGTGTGCAAGGCCGATGGCATGACGGACGGGATCAAAGAACAGAAGAGGCGTACAATCGGCGAAATTCATGGTCAAAGCCACTCCTTTTTCATTTGTCACCAGCCCGTCACAAGCGGAAATTGCCGATTCCCGGGAAGACGCCCCTTTACCGCAATCCCGTTTGCCGACGCGAACGATATTAACGCCGTGTACCTGATTGCAACCGACCGAGTCTTTCGGGTCAAGCCGCAATACCGCAAAATACCGGCGTCTGTTTTCTATAACGCGTTCCGGCATATCTCCCGTTGAAAAACTCATATTGAGCGATGAAAAAGCGCCGTCACTGACTCCGCCCGCACGGGTCGACACGGCCGCAACAAGTTCGGGATATTTTTTAAATTGAGCGAACGTAACGTATTGTATGCCATTCTTTTCTTCTATGTTCATTGAGTCATTGTCCCCTTTTAAATTCGTACTCCCTTTCCTTTATAATGGTATCGACTATATTATAACAAAGGCCGCTTCTCTCTTCTATATTGAGGAAAAAAGTCTTACCTTAAAGGCTGTGTCTATGATATAGTTAGAGCATAAAAGTTGGCTGTTTTTTAAGGAGGCTTATCATGGATTTTACATTAAAAGCAAACGCTGCGGCAGAAATAACGGAAGTCGTTACGGAAGATAATACGGCCATAAAATACGCCAGCGGCACGGCGCCCGTATACGCTACACCCGCACTTGTCGGACTCATGGAACACGCAGCGGTAAAAGCCATCGGCGATCAGTTGCCGCAAGGCTACAGTACGGTCGGTATCTCTATGAATATTAAGCACACTTCCGCCACGCCTGTCGGCATGACGGTCAAGGCAAAAGCCGTTCTCATCGACCAGGACCGCCGCAGGCTGACATTCAAAATTGAAGGCTATGACGATGCGGGCTCCGTCGGTGAAGCGGTGCATGAACGTTTTATCATCGAAGCGGCTCCGTTTATTGAAAAAGCAAATGCAAAATTAAAGAAATAATACCGGAAAGACATAGTAAAGACCCGCAGTTCCCTGCGGGTCTTTACTATGTACGCATACATATATCATTACAAAATTTTTCAGCAGAAAGACATTCTGCAGAACCGTCCCTTACGAATTTCCGTAGCGGCTTTCATGACGGACCAATCCCGCCAACGCCGCCGGATCCATGCAGTTGTCGTAGTCTTCTTCCGTTACCCAACCGGTCGCGACGGCGGCTTCCCGTAAAGTCACCCCTTCCGACGCCGCTTTGCCGGCAATAATGCAGGCCTTGTCATAGCCGATGAGGGGGACAAGGCCCGTAACGAGAATAAGGCTCCGGCGGAGGTTTTTATCAATCTGTTCATAATTCGGTGTAATGCCGGCAATACAGTGTGTACCGAAGGAATTCATCACATCCGTTAAAAGACGCACTGTCTGTACCATATTATAGGCCATAACGGGCATAAAAACATTCAGCTCAAAATTCCCTTGACTGGCGGCGACACCCATGGTCGTATCGTTGCCCATGACCTGTACGGCCACCATCGTGACGGCTTCACACTGCGTCGGATTAACTTTTGACGGCATGATGGAGCTGCCAGGTTCATTAGCCGGAATAATGAGTTCGCCTATACCGCAGCGCGGCCCCGACGAAAGCCAGCGGATATCATTGGCGATCTTCATGAGGTCACAGGCAAGAGCTTTCAGCATGCCGTGGACAACGACAATTTCATCTTTACTGGTCAAAGACTGAAATTTATTCGGTGCCGTATGAAAGGCTTCGCCCGTCAATTCATTCAACGTTTCGGCAAAGAGCACGTCATACCCTTCAGGACAATTGATACCTGTGCCGACGGCGGTTCCGCCCGCGGCGAGATCGCGCAGATAATCAATACCGCAACCGATCATTTCTTCATTGCGCTGAATCATACGCGCCCAGCCGCTGAATTCCTGACCGAGCGTCAAGGGCGTCGCATCCTGCAAATGAGTCCGTCCGATTTTCACAATATGCCGATACTCTTCAGCTTTGGCAGAAAGTTTATCATAAAGATCCCTCATGGCAGGCATCAAATCATTACGAATCAGAAGAAGCCCCGCCACGTAGAGAGCCGTCGGAAAGATATCATTTGAACTCTGCGAACGGTTGACATGATCGTTCGGATGCACATTCACGGGCATCCCTTTTCCCGCAAGGATTTCCATGGCTCTGCGGGCAACGACTTCATTAACGTTCATATTAAACTGGGTGCCGCTGCCGGTCATCCACACGGCAAGAGGAAAATTACCGGCCAGTTTTCCTGCCAAAATATCGTCACAAGCCTGAATAATGGCCTCAGCCCGCGCTTCGTCAAGGTGGTTCAATTTTTTGTTGACAAGAGCGGCCGTTTTTTTCAGATATGCAAAAACCGTAACCATCTCGGCCGGAATCTTTTCCGTGCCGATTCTGAAGTTTTCAAGGCTCCGTTGTGTTTGCGCGCCCCAAAGCTTTTGCGCCGGCACTTTCACTTCTCCCATTGAATCCTTTTCCATGCGGTACTCCATACTGTCTGTCCTCCCTTATCAAAAAAACGGACCGTGCCGGTCCATGCCGGTCGGTCCGCCTTTGTATTACTGTAAACGGGTTAACCCTTTTTTACCGATATCCCTGCGGAACTGCCGGCCTTCAAAAGAAATTTCCTTCACTGCCGCGTAGGCTTTATGAACGGCTTCCTTCAAATCATCCGCCAAGGCCGTCACGCCGAGAACGCGGCCGCCGTCAGTAACGTAATGGCCGTCTTTCAGGGCCGTGCCGGAATGGAAAACAACAGTACGTTCACGGCTTTCAGCCGCATCAAGGCCGCTGATACGATCGCCCTTACGGGATGACTCCGGGTACCCTTCGGATGCCATGACAACGCAGCATGCCGCGCCGGCATGCCATTTGATCATGGACGGATCGAGTTGCCCCGTTGCGCAGGCATACAGGATCTGTGCCAAGTCGCCGTCTAAAAGAGGTAGAATAACCTGCGTTTCCGGATCGCCGAACCGGCAATTGAATTCGACGACCTTCGGCCCTTCAGCCGTAAGCATCAGGCCGGCGTAAAGGCAGCCGCGATACGTGATGCCTTCGGCAGCAAGCCCTTCTATCGTCGGTTTTAAAATTGTTTCATATACGGTTGCGCATATCTCATCCGAAACGGCCGGAACGGGGGCATACGCACCCATACCGCCCGTATTGGGGCCCCTGTCGTCATCAAAGATGCGCTTATGATCCTGTGCGGCTACCATCGGCACAATCGTCTTACCGTCAACAAAAGCCAGGAGGCTTACCTCTTCGCCGCGCATGCATTCTTCCACGACAATGCGGCCGCCGGACTCGCCGAAAATTTTATCTTTCATCATGGCGTCTACTGCCGCCGACGCTTCTTCCACAGTCTGCGCCACGACGACACCCTTGCCGGCGGCCAGGCCGTCCGCTTTGACGACGATGGGGGCTCCTTTTTTACGGATATAGTCCTTCGCGGCCGCACCGTCTGTAAATATTTCATAGGCCGCCGTCGGCACGCCGTATTTTTTCATCAGTTTTTTGGCAAAGCTCTTCGATCCTTCCAGCCGTGCGGCCGCTTTATTCGGTCCGAATACGGCAAGGCCCTTCTTTTCCGCAACATCCGTAATTCCTTCCGTCAACGGAACTTCAGGCCCGATAACAAGGAGATCGACAGCCTGTTCCGCGGCATAATCCGTAATACCCTCCAAATCACCGAGCGGCAGCGGCACACATCGGGCAAACTCAGCCATAGCCGCGCTGCCGGGAATGGCATATACCGTTTCAACGGACGGGCTCTGCTTTAATTTCCATACTAATGCATGTTCGCGGCCGCCGCCGCCGATAACAGCAACCTTCATCAGTAACCGGCCCCCTTCTTCACTGTTTCAGATAAATACATTGCAATAGCCGTATCGTATTCGGCCGTATGCCGGAAAGCATCCCGGGCCAGTTCCAAACGATACGCATCGGAAAATCCGCCGCATTTCTTCAAAATATCGATGATCTCACCGTATTTTTCCGGATTCGTGACAACAGCGACAAATCTATTATTTTTAGCTGCCGCACGGATCATACAGGGACCGCCGATATCGATATTTTCAATTGCTTCCGCCAACGTCACAGACGCTTCGGCAATCGTTTCCCTGAAAGGGTACAGATTGACGACCACCAGGTCGACGGGCGTAATACCATACTCTTTCATAGCCCGTACATGTTCCGCGTTATCGCGTACGGCCAGGATGGCGCCGTGAATCTTCGGGTGCAGTGTTTTAACGCGGCCGCCCATCATTTCGGGAAACCCCGTAACATCGTTGACGGCCGTAACGGGAATCCCCGCTTCCCGCAGTGCTTTCATCGTACCGCCCGTAGAAATGATTTCCACATCCATAGCGGTCAATTCTTTGCCTAATTCTACGATCCCCGTCTTATCGGAAACGCTGAGCAGTGCCCGCTTAATTTTCACGCCGTTTCCTCCTCTCATGCTTTTATTCTTACCTTATTGCCGGCCACTTCCAGCTTATCATCACAAAAAAGTGAGACGGCTTTAATATAGGCAGGGTGTTCCTTTGTTAAAATGCGCGCCGCCAGAGTATCGGCCGTATCCTCTTCCAATACGGGAACCGTATCCTGAACGATAATAGGCCCCGCATCCATATCGGGAACGACAAAATGAACGGTACAGCCGGCAATCTTCACACCTGCGTCAAAAGCCTGTTTTTGCCCGTGCAGCCCTTTAAAGGACGGCAGGAGCGCCGGGTGAATATTGATTATACGGTTTTCATAAGCCTTGATAAAACGGCCGCTCAAAATACGCATAAATCCGGCAAGACAAATAAGATCCGCCCGTAAAGGCGCGATCCGTTCCGTAATATAAGCTTCAAAGTCGGCCTGCGAGGCAAAGCTCCCGCGATCCGCCACAATGACGGGGATATTCCAGGATTTTGCCGTCAGTACAAAAGGAGCGTCCGGTTTGTCACAGACAGCGCCGACGAATTCGCCGTTTATCACACCGTCCTTCGTCGCTTTATACAGAGCTTCCGCATTGGATCCCCTGCCGGAGGCGAAGACGACAATGCGCTTCTTAGCCATTAAAAACGCCTCCCCCGAGCACAACTCTGTCCGCCCCTGCTTTTACGGTCCTGCCGATGACGTATGCTTTTTCATTGCGGTCGGCCAGATTTTTCATGACAGCGGACGCATCCCCGGCATCGACAATCATAATCATGCCGATACCCATATTAAACGTTCTGTACATTTCCGGCCAGGCAACATCGCCCCATTTTCGGAGCAGCTCAAAAACAGGCAGACGCGGCCATGCGGTAACATCAATTTCCACACCGATACCGTCGGGAAGGACGCGAGGGATGTTTTCATAAAAACCGCCGCCTGTAATATGTACCATCCCCTTAACGGTAAAATTACGGATGACCGGCAGACACGGGCGCGGATAAAGCCGGGTCGGCGTCAACAGGCTTTCGCCGACGGACATGCCCAATTCATCTATATAGTCGGTCAAATTCATGTTCATGCGGTCAAGGACGATTTTACGGACTAAAGAGAACCCGTTCGAATGAACGCCTGTAGACGGCAGCCCGATGAGGATGTCCCCTTCACCGATCGTTTCACCCGTAATAAGCCTGTCCCTGTCGACAATACCGACGCCGAAGCCCGCAAGGTCATAGTCACCGTCACCATAGAATCCGGCCATTTCAGCCGTTTCCCCGCCGAGAAGGGCACAGCCCGATTCTCTGCATGCCCCGGCAACGCCCTTGACAACGGCGGCCACCTGTTCCGGCTCAAGCTTGCCGACAGCTATATAATCGAGGAAAAAGAGAGGTTTCGCGCCTTGAACGAGAATATCGTTAACCGACATGGCAACACAGTCCTGCCCTACCGTGTCATGCTTATCCATCATGATGGCGAGGCGCAGCTTTGTGCCGACACCGTCCGTACCGCTGACGAGAACGGGCTTTTTAATACGGCTGTTCACGAGAGAGAAAAGGCCGCCGAAGCCACCGAGATCACCGAGAACTTCCGGACGATACGTCGCCTTTACGGCATCTTTCATCAGTTCGACCGCCCGGTTGCCCGCATCGATATCAACGCCGGCGGCGGCATAGGTTAAGCTTTCTTTAGCAGTTTCCTTCGAGTGCATATTTTTCTCCTTCCTCATTGGCCGGGACTGCAGTAGGATAGTCATTATTGAAACAGGCCAGGCACATATCTTCCTTCGGAACAGCGGGCATCGCCCTGGCAAGGCCGTCAAAAGAAATGAAATGGAGTTTGTCTACGCCGATATACTTACGGATTTCTTCCACATTCAAATCGGCTGCAATCAACTCTTTACGAACGGATGTGTCAATACCGTAGAAGCACGAATATTTAACCGGCGGCGCCGATACGCACATGTATACCTCTTTTGCGCCCGCCTCGCGGAGAAGCTTGCAGATAATGCCGCTTGTCGTACCGCGAACAATCGAATCGTCGACCATGACGATTCGCTTTCCTCCGACGACCGACCTGACGACATTTAATTTCATGCGTACGGCCAATTCACGCTGCTTTTGATTCGGCTTAATAAAGGTACGCCCCATATAGCGGTTTTTAATAAGACCGTGGTTGAACGGGATACCCGACGCCATAGCATACCCGATAGCCGCCGTCGTGCCGCTGTCAGGGACGGAAATAACAAGGTCCGCTTCATAACGCGTTTCATTCCACATTTCTCTGCCCATGTTGAGACGCGCCTGATAAACGTCCTGGCCGTCGATGCTGCTGTCGGGACGGGCGAAATAAATATATTCAAAGGAACAGACCTGTTTACGGGCGGCATGGGTAAAGAGGACCGATTTCAACCCGTTTTCACCGATCTCGATGAATTCACCGGGTTTTACGTCGCGCACGAATGCGGCGCCGAGAGCGTCAAGAGCACATGTTTCCGACGCAAGAACGTACCCGCCCGTTGCCGTCCTGCCGATACAGAGAGGGCGGAAACCGTGGGGATCACGAGCGCCGTACATTTTCTCCTTCGTCATCAAGACGAGCGAATACGCGCCGTCAATCTCTTTAACACTGTCAATGATGCGTTCTTCAACAGTCAGTTTCCTGCTGCGGCTGATGAGATTAACGATAATTTCGCTGTCCATGGTCGTCTGAAACGTTTGTCCCGCATTTTCCAGCATGTCACGCAATTCACGTGTATTCGTCAAATTACCGTTATGCGCCAGAGCAATTTCCCCCATGGATGTATACACAGCCAAAGGCTGTATATTACGGGGATTATTCGATCCGGTCGTCGAATAGCGGACGTGGCCGATGCCGATATGGCCGCCTTCATTGTCGGGTACGCCGTTTTCAAAGACAGTACTGATAAGGCCCATACCGCGGTAGGTGTGAATATTCGTACCGTCTGTCAACGCAATACCGCCGCTTTCCTGACCGCGATGCTGTAACGCGAACAGCCCCCAGTACACATACCGCGGTATATCCAATTCTTTATCAAAAATGCCCAGGACACCGCATTCTTCATGGAATTTATCCCATATCGGATCGTACTGCATATATCCTCCTCAACGAAAACATCTTATGCGTGTTGTAACTGTTTTTGTAATGCGGCGTTTTTCGCAATGATCTGTTCAGTCATATTTTCACGATATTTTTTATACTTGGCGGCAAGGGATCTGTCCGACACGGCCAATATTTGAAGCGCCAGGAGCGCCCCGTTTTTGGCGCCGTTAACGGCGACGGTCGCAACGGGAACCCCCGTCGGCATTTGCACCGTGGCAAGAAGAGCATCCATACCTTTAAAACTGCCGCCTTCCAAAGGTACACCGATAACGGGAAGAGTCGTAAAAGCCGCAACAATGCCCGCTAAATGAGCGGCCATGCCCGCACCGGCAATAATACAGCCGATACCGCGGTCCGCAGCGCCCTCCGCAAATTCTTTTACCGCTTCCGGCGTACGATGCGCCGATGCCAAAAGAACCTCACAGTCCACGCCGAATTTCTCACATATTTCCAACGCGCCCCGCATCACCGGTAAATCGGAGTCACTCCCCATTACCAAGCCGACTTTCATATAAAACGCCTCCCCGGAAAAACAATAAACCCCGGTAGAAAACATATGTCTCCGCCGGGATTTTTACACTACGATACACTATGGGCGCAACAATAGGACAGGTTTATGAACACAGATCCGAATGTTGATAACATGCCGCATCTCCCCACAGGTAAAAGGATTAAAATACACTTTCATTCTACCAACAAAGGGCATTCCTGTCAATTCGGCCCCTTTTTGCCCCGTCCCGAAGGTTCCGCCTGTTTTCCCATTTTTCTGTCCGTCCAGGAAAAAAGGAGCCCCACAAAAAGACCGCCCGCAAGAGCGCTGCCTGTTTCAAAAGGCAGGGTGTACGTCATCATGGGGAAATAATAGGCAGTAATTTGTATCCCTCCGAAAATAAGCGCCCCTGCAAAAAGGACGGCAAATATCCCCGCCGGGACAGTCAGGTTTTTACCGGTTCCCTGCCAGTTTTTTTTACGTCGCTTGCCGAAAATCGCATGGCTTATAAAAAATGCAAGAAAAAATACGGGCCACCATATGAGCAGATTTTTAGCCACGACAGCCGTGACGGTGACGGCCCAGACAAGATATAACGCATTATGTATAATCAAAGCCTTCAGCGGCACCGTTTTTTTATGGCGGCCGTATATGATACCTGAAAAAAGCGTAATACAGACAATAATCTGAAATCCCGTGCATATATCAAAAAGACTGACCATGTGTCCGGCCTCCTGAAAAATATTTTTTTATTTATAATACCATGTAACCTCTCTGTAGCCAAACAAAAACAGGCACTCCCCGGGAATGCCTGCGAATTTACATTGACATTACAGGTCGGAAAAATCAAGGGTTGCAAACAGATCCTCCACCGTTTCGGGCCGGCGAATCTGCGTTGCGCTGCCGTCTTTATGCAGGAGCAGTTCAGCCGAACGAAGCTTGCCGTTATAGTTGAATCCCATAGAATGGCCGTGCGCGCCTGTATCATGGATGACGAGGATATCTCCTTCCGTGATTTTCGGCAGCCTGCGGTCAACGGCAAATTTATCGCAGTTCTCGCAAAGCGAGCCGGTTACGTCGTAAACATGGTCAGCCGGGGCGTTTTCCTTGCCCATGACCGTGAGATGATGATACGCGCCGTACATGCCGGGACGCATGAGATCCGCCATAGAAGCGTCCGTGCCGATGTATTGTTTCCAAATATCTTTATGATGGATGGCCGTCGTTACAAGATATCCGTAAGGTCCCGTAACAGCGCGGCCGCATTCAAAAGAAAGGCGGACCGCGTCAAGGCCCGCGGGAAGCATAATCTTTTCATATTGCTCCTTAATACCGCCGCTCAACACATCATAATCGACAAAGCTTTCCTCCGGACGATAGGGTACGCCTATACCGCCGCCGAAGTCGAGAAATTCAACGGCAACGCCAAGTTTCGTCTGAACCTCCACAGCCAATTCGAACATCATCCTGGCCGTATTGATAAGGCCTTTGACATCAAGCTCATTGGAAACGACCATCGTATGAAGGCCGAAATGGCGCACGCCTTTCTTGCGCAGCCCGGAGACGGCTTCAAAAATCTGTTCACGCGTCATACCGTATTTAGCTTCTTCCGGTTTGCCGATAATATCGTTGCCGCTTTTCAGAAGCGGGCCCGGATTATACCGCAGGCAAATCCATTCGGGCAGGGGCCCGTTTTCGGCAAGGAAGTCTATCATCGTAATATCATCCAGATTGATGAGCGCCCCTAACTCCATGGCCTTGGCAAATTCCGCATACGGTGTGTCATTTGCGGAAAACACGATATCATGCCCGGAAATACCTACTTTTTCGCAGAGCATCAATTCAGGCAGGGAACTGCAGTCGGCACCGACGCCCTCCGCTTTGAGCAGCTTCATAATATACGGGTTCGGCGTGGCCTTGACGGCGAAATATTCTTTAAAATCGGGTACCCACGCAAAAGCGTTGATGAGCTTGCGGACATTAGCCGCAATAGCGTCTTCATCGTAAATGTGAAACGGTGTGGGATGTGATTTGATAATTTCCCGAATCTGTGCCTCGGAGAAAGGAACTTTTTTTTTATTCATACTGTTCACTCTACTTTCCGTGCCCGACAGGTGTCCGGCATATTGAGATATTACATCATAATGAACGTCAGCCGCTTGTCCAATTAATTAGAAAAAACAGGGCGTTCACTCCAGAGCCCCCTGGTTTTGCTCTTCAGTTTTTTCTTTTAACCGTTCCGTCCACTTCCAGCGATGATGAAGCCAGAACCAATCTGACGGATAGGTGCGGATATGCGTTTCCAACACGTCATTAAGGCGTTGTGTCACTTCGTAAATACGCCGCTTCTTCGCCTCTTTATCAAGCGTTTCCCCGTCAGTGAAAGCGCGGAACGGTTTGTGTACTTCAATATGGTGATGATAAGGTTTATCTTCATGAATAAAAATAGGCACAATAGGGTAATCCTTAACGGCAGCCAATTTGGCCGGCCCGTCGGCAGTGAGCGTATCTCTGCCGAAAAACTTGACCATGATCCCCGTATAGCCCGGATCCTGATCCATAAGAAGCCCTATCCACTTGCCCTCCGTCAGGAAGCGAAGCATGTCACGAATGCCCGTTTTATAGGTAACATGCTGTTTCATCATCGTTCTGTACTCATTGATAAAAACATCGGAGCCGCCGTTTTGCTGTTGCGCGACAGAGATGAGCGGATATCCGCTCATAGCCAGCCAGGCGCCGAGAATTTCCCAATTTCCCGCGTGAGAAGCCATAAAAACAGCCCCTTCCCCGCTCTCTTTAAGGGCATCCAGATATGCCCGCCCCGTAACGGTGAATTTCTCAAAAAAACCTCGCCGCAGCAAATCGGGATATGACAGTACTTCCACGATCATCGGGCCGAAGCGTAAACTGCTGGCCCTGCCGATATCCAGCGCCGCTGCGGGAGACTCTGTTATCCCGCAGTCGAGGATCTGTTTCTGCGCCAGAATCTTCCGCTCCTTCGGCACAAAGATCCAGAAAAAACACCCCAAGCCGCGTCCCAATGCCTGCCGGCAACGTATAGGCAGGCGGCATATGATAAAGCTGAGAATTTTCATAAACGTATACATACAATCCTCTTTACCGTTTATTTTCCAATTCGGCCAGCCGTTTTTCCATCTGTTTCACCGTTTTGGCCAGGCCGGGCAGCTTTTTAATATAAACCTGCGTACGGCTCCATTCCATATGAGGACGGGCCGGAAAACCCGCGTTAACGGTGTTGCTCGGCACGTTTCCGATAATACCGGATTTTCCCGCAAAGGTTACATTATCACCGATTGTAACATGTCCGGTACAGCCTGTCTGGCCGGCAAAGGTAACGTGATTTCCCGTTTTTGTACTGCCGGCAATACCGGTTTGCGCGATAACGAAGCAATCTTCGCCTATTTCAACATTATGTCCTAAATGGACGAGGTTATCGATTTTTGTGCCGCGGCCGACCTTGGTACTGCCGAGTGTACCGTTATCAATCGTCGTACAGGCGCCTATTTCCACATCATCGCCGACAGAGACATTGCCGATTTGCGGAATGCGCGTATGTTTGCCGTCTTCCGTATCGGCGAAGCCGAACCCTTCCCCGCCGATAACGGCATGAGCGCGAATAACCGCATTCCTGCCGATAACTGTATTTTCCATAATAACGGCACCCGGATAAATCGCGGCATTCTCACCGACAGTAACATTGTCGCCGATAAATACATGCGGATAAATGACACTGCGGCTGCCGATACGTACATGTTTGCCGATAACGGCATACGCCATGACCGCGACATCCTCGCCGAGACACGCGCTTTCATCAACAATGGCCGTAGCGTGGATACTCCTGTCTATGCTTTGACGGGGATGAAATAATTCAAGGAGGCGGGAAAAAGAAAAGCGCGGATTCTCTACGATGATAAGCGTGTTCTTACCGGCGGGATACTCTTTTTCCACAATAACGGCCCCCGCATGCACTTGCGGTAAATATTCGGTGTACGGTTCGACGGCAAAAGAAATGTCGTCTGCCCCGGCTTCGGCCAACCCTCTTACATCGGTAATAGTACGGTTGCCGTCACCGATAACGGCCCCCCCGAGAAACTCTGCTAATTCGTTTACCGTCTTCTTCACGCTAAGCACCTCTTTATTGTAATTCGGCAATCAAGTCGTCCGTCACGTCAATACCGCCGCCCGGGACGGCCTGTTTAATGACGATAATACCGACATCTTTCTTTTTGGCGATATCGGCAAGCTTGGCATCCATATCGGATTTGAATTGGCGCTGTAAGCTTGCTTCGTAAATTTTGAACTCCTGCTGCTGTTTTTGCTGTTCTTTCTGAAAATCTTCAGCGCTCATGGAGCTTTTCTCCTGATTCAGCTTATCTTGAACTTCCTTCATCTTTTGGTCATGTTTTTCTACGTATTTTTTGGCAAGAGGTGCTTCCTTCTGCACGCGCTGTACATCGACAACGCCCACTTTATCAGCGCTGCCGCAACCGGTTAAAGCACCCGCCAAGGCAACCGTCGCGACGAAAGCTGTAAGTTTTTTCGTAATGGATTTCATAAAAAGAGCCTCCCTGTTATGCCAGCTTGGCAATAATATCATCTGTCACATCAAGCGCCGTACCCACACCGACATAGTCGCTGAAAATCATGTCAATTCCCTGTTCTTTCGCCACATCGGCCGCACGGGCGCGAATATCCGTCATAATCACTTCTTTTGCGGCATTCATTTCCTGTTCTTTTGCATCAAGCTTTTCTTTCCATTCCTGATTCCAAATTACCGGATCAGGCATATGCAGCAGAGCTTCGCTTCCCTTTTTTAAAAGCTCATCGTTCATATTCTGCCGGCCCTGAAGCTCCGCCTTTGTTGCGGCGGCAAAGTCTTCCAGTTCTTTCCTGGCTTTTTCCTTATACGGCGTCATTTCCGCTTCAGCTTCGGCAACAGCCTGTTCCGAATTGGTGCCGCCGTTTTTTCTCAAGAGTGCGATCAACTCATTGCGGGCGGCATTGCGCTGCGTATCCGTCATGGCCAATGTATTGAGCCGGAGTTGCAAATTTAAAGCCCGTAAACGTTCCGCATCGGACAACGACGGCAGCCGGCGTTCTTTTTCCTTCAGTATTTCTTCATATTTTTGCTGTAAAGCATTATTTATATCGGCCTCTTTTAAGGCGACCTTTGCCCGTAATTCCTGTTCCGCAGCCGCCGCTCCCATAATGCTCGTCTGCTGCATCACTTGCAGAGCTTTCCCGTCTTGTCCCGCTTTCCGAGAATAATGCCATTGCTCGAATTGGTATTCCGCCACCATGGCATTATGTTCAAGCTGTAAGCGGTGGTAGGCGGCATAACCGGGATGACTCATCATGATATGTTCTACATCGGCATATGCAAATACGGGACCTGCTTCAGACACCGGAACCGCCGGCTTACGAACCCCCTGCCAAATACCGAAAATGATGAGCAGCAAAATGACAACGCCGCCCGTATAGGCCGCACGTTTTCGATTAATCATCGCCTCTATTTAGAAGAAGTCAGCTGTTTTGCTACTTGGTCCGTAATATCCTGACCGCCGTACAAAACGACGCTCTTGTCCACTACGAGGCTGAGTCCTTTTGTAGAAGCGACACTGCCGACAGCTTCCTCAAGTTTATCTTTAAGGCCCTTTTGAATTTTTTCCTGTCTTTCAGACATTTCACCCTGCATCTTCTCGAAAAGCTGAGCCTTTTCTTCATCGGACATATTGGCCGATTGTTCTTCAAACTGTTTCTGCATATCCTGAGACGCGGTCTGCAATTCTTTCTGTGCATTTACAATCGCTTCATTATCGGGCGCAAACACTTTACTCGTATCAACGACGCCGATATTGCTGGACGGCGCCGCGTTGACGGGGTTGCCGGTTTGCATAACGGCCATAGCCGCAACGGACAACACGAAAATCAGTGCGACTGCAGCCGAAAAAATTTTAATATTCTTTTTCTTACCCATTTCTGCCATCATAGTGCATTTACTCCTTTACTTTACAAATAACCGATAATACGGAGCCACTGGTCATGCTCCGACAGTATATACTCCAAGCCTATATAATCATGGAACCTATAGTTAATACCTATTTCTTCATCATGATTGGTCATATCCCAGTCGAGACGAATCCCCCATTTATCATTTAACCGCTGCCGCAACCAAAGGTGGTTACTCTTATCTTCCGTTTCAAACTGATACCCCAGCGTCGTTTTATTCCCCCATTTATAGAAATAGCCGGGAATAAAATTCCATTTGACTGTACTCGGTTTGAATTCAACCTCACCGTAAAGCTCATGATGGCCGCCTATTTTGCGCCCCATATGTAAATTAAGAACGGTATCTTCCTCGTCCTTATGATGATTACTGCCGCTGCGGCTCATATCAATATAAGCGGACGCCCGGATATCATAAAAATCGGTTGTCGACTTGAGGCGGATGTTCATATTCTCCCCGACGGTCAATTCCGGGTTGACATGAAGTTTATACTGTTTTACTGCCCACTGGCCGGCAACGGCCGTTTCCAGGTCTTCCTGGATATCGCGCTCGTGACGCTGCACAAATGCTACGGGAAGGCCTTCAAGCCCTTCATAGCGTGTTTCAATATTCTGCCGCATCTTAAAAAAAAGAACACGCGGAAGATTTTCCGAATCGACACCGACCTTGACGTTGCGCACAACCGGCAACTTCGGCAAAAAGTATACGGTCACTTTGGCCGTCCTGCCCGGCACAATAACGACATGCGGATAAAACTCGGGAATTTTTTGTTCCAGTTCGCTCTCCAGGACGTCTTTGACAGCACCGCTGGCCCAATCAAGAGCATCCTCCGGCAGACCGACGAGGACGTTTTCCACCAACCCCTGTGAACCTTGGATGTCTTTTTTTGCCAGTTCCTGCGCCATAACCGGCAGAGAACCGAAATCAACGGTCATATCGACATTTTCAATCGTATCCCCCCAGGGGCGTACGGTCACGTCGACAATCGTGTCACTGCCCGGTTCAATGACGATGGTTTCGACAGTGTAGCCGATCAAAACCCGATCTACAATGTCATTCATTATTTTCTTATACGCTTCGACGTTCTGCGCCACTTCCCCGTCATCGTGCTCTAGGAGAACACGCCGTCCTACCGTCTGTATACTGGCGGAAATACGCTTAGCCGCCAATGTCGGCACGGGAGATCCTGCAGAATTAAGACGGACGTCCACGCGATCAATCGTAACGGCCGACGCTGTAGAGCAGGCAAGCGCCCACAGCGCCGCTATTACGAAAAGTTTTCCCCTCATCATACACCGCCGTATCGTCGGGGCTAGAACTTACCGCCGAAACTGAAATGGAACTTGCCGCCGTGCTGACCTTCCGCATAATCGAGACGAATAGGCCCAATCGGCGTCGTTACACGCAGACCCACACCGCCGGAGTAATGGATCCCCTTGCTTTCGTGGTACCAGGGAATCTTGCCCGTACCGCCCCAGGCAGCACCCATATCGGCAAAAACAACCCCTTGCACCTTCTTGGCGATCGGGAAACGATATTCAATAGTTGCCGAATACATCTTATTACCGCGGAATTCATCATCTTCATAGCCGCGAATCGTATCGGCGCCGCCCAGAGTGAAAAGATCGTTATAGGGCATATCGCCTGTAGCCGCGCCGGCCATAAGACGGACGGCAATAACATGTTTAACGCCGACTTTGTAGTAGAGCCGGTTTTCAGCGATAAATTTGAAGTAATCGAAATCACCGCCCAGACCGTGACCGGCCCAAACGCCGGTAAAGGAAAGACGTTTACCGCGCGTCGGATCATAAATGTTGTCACGGTTGTCGAATACATGTGACCACGTCAGGCTGTTTGTCTGGCCGAAATTATTGTCAATATAGTTCTTGTATACCGAAGCGGCGCCGGCCGCTTTTCTCCATGCATCGTAGTTATAAGGGCCGCCTTCATGGCTGAGATACTTCGTCTTTTTCGTTTCCAACGTTACATAGTCACTCACATATTCGCTGCGCACACGGCCATACGTGATGTTGCCGCCGACCGTCTTTTTGCGGTATTCTGAAACGGTATTGCCTTTTTCATCATAATCATCGTACTCCGCTTCTCTGTTAAAAATACTCATGCCGATGGAATCACCGTGCGAATTGAGCCAGGGATGCGTATACGAGAAGGAGTAATTTTTATTACTGTGCGTCTTGCCGCCGAACTCCCAGTTAATGCCGACTTTATCACCCGTACCGCGGAAATTCGTTTCGCTGAGGCCCAAAATACCCACCAGTCCGTCAGACTGAGAGTATCCGGCACCGATTGTAACGGAGCCGGTCTTCTGTTCGGCTACATCAATTTCCATGATGACATCGTTCGGATTCTTTTCGCCCTGGAAAAGACGAACATTGACATCTTCAAAATAACCGGTGTTATAGATGCGTTCAATACTGCGGCTGGCAAGATTTTTATTGAATACGTCACCCTGCTTGAAACGCAGTTCACGACGAATAACGCGATCTTTTGTTTTCTTATTGCCTACAATAAGGACCTTTTCTATATGTCCTTCGCTGATGCCGATGTGGAGGATCCCCTGTTCATCCATATCGACAGCCGTTACATGGCTGAGGATGTATCCTTGATTGGCGTAGAAACTGTTCAATTCATAAATATCCTTACTGATAATCGTAGAATTGAGAATATTTCCGGGCTGTACATGCAAGGTTTTAATAAGCTCTTCCGTTTTAACGGAATCATTTCCCTGAATATCGATGCCTTTGACGATGGGATTCATTTCCACTTCATAATTCAAGGCGATCCCTTCGGGAACAGGCGTAAAAACGGGTTTAACGGATGCAAAAAGGCCGGAAGAGCCGAGCACATTGAGGTCATGACGAACATAGTTGGCTTCGACGGCATCACCCGTACGCATAGCCAGACGGGGCAGGAACTTCTGTTCCAATTCAGGCACGGGCAACGGGCCGACGGTTACAGCCGTCACCGTTTTACCGGCTACGGCAGAAGCCTGTTCATCGGTCAGGGCATTGCCGTACGGAAGAGACGATTCTTCTTCTTGTGAAATCATGGCAATGGGATAACCGGGAATGCTTTCGTCAACGCGAACCTCGCCGAGACCGCCGACATACGGGAGCCCGCTGGCTTCTACCGCACCGCTCGGAAGAGTTGCGTCCTGACGGGCGGACTCACCGTTTTCCGTTGCCGACTGCACGGGGGCGGTTGCCGGGGACGGCTGAGCGGCGGTCGCCGCCGCCGTTTCTTCGGACGGTTCGTATCCGGTGAGACCGCTTGTCACCGGCTGAGCTGTCGTATCCGTGTCCGTTACGGCCGGCGCTTTAGCCAGCTCCTCATGAGCCGCAGCCGACACGGGCTGTGTCCTTGCCGGTTGTTCACCGCGCTGTATTGCGGCCATTTCATCTGCCGATTCATATCCCGTAAGGGATGTACTCTGAGTCGTCGTCGTTTCGTTGGCCCATACAGGGCACGTCATCATGGCACTCACGACCATAACGGCCAATAGCTTCTTGTTCTGCGTTTTCATTAAAACCCTCCGTTACTTATTATATTGATGCTGTACTGCGCAGACTGTGTCGTGCTGCTCGTACGGTCTCTTGCACTTGCTCATTCGTCATCACTTCGCGTGGCGATGACACTTCCGCCATTGATGGAACAGGCCCGGCAGGCATTTCTCCTGCCGCGGTATCCGCGCTTTTCGCTTCCGCAGCCGGCGGGTTCTGCTGCCGCGGCACAGCCTGTACGGGTTTCATATTATCGTATTGCAGCGGTTCCGCTTTCAACCACCCCGTATCCTGCTGCAGTACAGACGGCTCGGCCTGTATCGGCTCAAGCGGCTGCTGATACCGCAGTGCCGGCCCGAAAACCGCCCAAACGGCGGCCGTTATGACCAGAGCCGTAACGGCGGCGCCAAGACGCATAACGAGCTGACCTGCGCCGTGGTTCTTGCGCAGATTTTTCATTTCCGCTTCGGCCAAGAGCAAATTTAATTCACCCTGTATTTCCGCCCGGCTGCGAAACGATTGTTCCGCTTTATCCAACCAGGCCTTTGCGGAGCGTACGTGTTCCGCCTTATCCTGACCGGCTTTATCCATACGGCACCCCTCCTTTTTGCATATAATATAAATATCCTGCACAAAGGGATTATTTAGTACATACAAAACTTTATGAAATAGCGGCGTTATCTTTATTTTTCAATACATATCGCTATTTTTCATATAAATATGTCCGGTTTACATTAATCGTTCTTCCGCATAAAACGGCCGACCATCCCCCGTATGCGACGGATCCCCCGTTTCTGTAAGCGGTAGACATATGACAGACTTACGTCGAGCGCCGCGGCAACGGACTTCGGCGGCCTGTCGTTGAGATATACGGCTTCCATAATCACCTGCTCCTTTTCAGGCAGCCTGTCCATACAGCGGCATATTTCTTCGATAAGAAGATGACGGCCCGCCGTTTCCGTCAAATCCTCTCCGTTGTCCGGCAGCATTTCCCGTAGTGTCAGTCCGTTTTCGTCGGGTTCATCCACGGAGGGAAGCGCCTGATCTCCTTCCCGCTTCAGATAGTCGATAATTTCACCGCGTATACGGTGGACGGCATAGACGGAGAAAGCCACGTTACGTCGATAATCATACCGTTCAACAGCCTCGATAAGACCCAGCGTCCCTTCCTGCAGGGCATCGGCCAGATTATCCTGCCGTATGTGCCAACGCATGGCTTCTTTAAAGACAAGCGGCTGATACTGCTCTATAAGCCGGCTCCTGCTTGCGGCGCTGCCCTTGTCCTTATAGGCGATCCAAAGGCCGCGCTCTTCTTCTGGCGTCAATAATGTAATTTTCTGCAACTCTTCCAAATAACTTCGGAGCAATCTCTTTCCTCCTCGGACAGGGTAACACAAATCTAGAATGAATACCTCCAGCTCCCGCCGACATATGCATTGTCAGGAGACTTCCACGCATCCACACTGAACCTGCTTCCCAAATTATACTGCATACCGATGCGGTTGTCATTGTGATTAAGGCCAAAGGCGGCAGTTACCATAAAATTGTTAAATAAATATTTCCCCATTTCTATATTGTAGTAGTTTTTTCCTTCTTCTCTGTCATGTGCCGTAATGTCCAGATTGCCGGTCGTAACCGTCAGCATATCAAGAGATAAAACATCTTCCAATTTCTGTGTGACGCCGAGACTGTTGAGCGTAAAGCGAATCCCCGAACCGACAAGCGAGTTTACATCCTGACTGTCCAGAGAACTGTCACGCTTATTGCCGTTGCGCAGAGTGATGAGGGAAACAATTTGAGCCCTTGTCAGAGGCGGATCGGACCGGAAGGTCATATTCATGCTGTCCGCACGGCCGTTCAAATTAAGGAAAACCGCATATTGGCCGATACGGGTATTCGCCGCCATATTGACGGCGGGAATGAATGAATTCCCCTGGAAGTCGGCACGGCCTTCCGTAATAGTGAAGCGAGTATCCAAATAGCGAATGCTGCCGTGGCTTACTTCAAAATGGCCCGACGCATAGGGCTGGTTCAGTGTACCTCTAAAGACGGCGTCACCCGTAATCCAGACGTCATAAAGCCCGGAGTTATAGAAACGAACCTTATTCCCGGCCGTCACCGCCAGATCAAGAGCGCAGTTGAAGTCGGATTCCGACATGACCAGAGACAACGGAACATCGATAGTTGCCTTATTAACGTCAACGCTGCCGCCGACAAGAGGCAAATCACCGTCTTTTGACACTGACAAACTGCCGTTTAAGGGCCCTTTATAATAAGTGCAGTCAAGGTTCAAATCGTGAGCCGAGAACGTAATCCTGTAATCCGTCACCGTCGTACCGGACCAGGCCGCGGAGCCTTGAATATCATAGTACCCTTTATCGTCCCTGCCGGACTTATCCATAGTTCCGTGACTGTTAAGAGTCACGGAATTTCCCTTAAAAACGAGGTCACCGTTAACGTTGGCCAACGGGTTAACAATGCCCTTAATTTTTGCATACCCGTTACGCACGGTTACATTGCCGTTGAGCTGCGGATTTTGCACTGTACCGGAAACGGTTACTTTACCGGCCAATGCGCCGTCCGCTTTTTCCACATACGGCGTAATGAACGTCAGGCCGTCCAGACCGGCATCATCCAATTTCAGGACGACATTAATCGAGCCGTCGCGCGTATCGTCACGCAACGCGGCAAGAGGAATCGTTCCCAGAGCGGTCGCCTTATAGGGACTGCGTGTAAGCGACGCCTGGTTAAGTGTAACAATACCGTTTTTAATATTAAAGAGAGCAAAGGCTTCCGTGAAGGCCACGCCGTTCAAGGTACCGCCGTTAAGCTGAATTGAACCTTCCGCCACGGGCGCATCCCCCGTGCCGCTCACATTAAGTGCAAAATCGATGCGGGAATCGACAGGGACGGAGTTCTCATTCAATACGTCCTGTAAAATTTTCGTAGAGAAATTTTTAGCCGCCACTTGAATGTCTACAGGCCCATGCAGCGCATAGGTTCCCTGCGCCGCCAGAATACCGCCGGCCGCGTTGAGCGCGAGTTTATCGACATGGAGCACACCTTCTTCAAAGGAAACATCTATATCCGACGGATCAACGGGGTGGTCATCGAGCATGCCCTGCGTAATCCTGCCCTTGATCCGGGCGTTGGGATTATGCAGCATCCCGTCTATGGTGATATCGCCGTCCAAACGACCGGTTACCTTGGTAAGCGGGGCTTTTGCAATCATAATAATATTTTCCAAACTGCCGTCTTTTACGGAAGCGCGTGCGGCAATACGATCATTTACAGTATTGTGCATGAGTTCCGCTTCATACGTGCCGTCATCCTGAGTAAATCCGAATTTATGCAGCCGCAGGATACCGCCGCCATAACTGAAATCACCGGTCACATTGTCGATCCGAATGGCATTGACAGTAAGCGCCGCCGCCCGTAAAGTGCCGCCGACGGAAGGATTATCCGTCGTGCCGCCGACATGGGCCTTTAACGTCAACGCTCCGGCCAATGAAATATCGTCTCTGCGGATAAATCTGTCCGTTTCCAAATCGGAACCGACAATATCCAGATCCAGCCTGTCTCCGACAGAACCGGAAAAGTGCAAAAGCGCATTATACGCTTCTGCCGTTCCGTCCGTAATATATACGGTCCCGTCATGGAACCGATAGTCGGCGGACACATGTTGATAGAGATAGCCCTTGGCAGAACCGCTTGACAGATTCACACGTCCCGTAACAATCGGATCGTCCAATGTCCCTCTCACATCGGCAACATTATCAATCCAACCGGTCAGGCGCCAGTCGTCGCGCCCTGCCGCCAAAAGGATCTGTTCAAGACGGCAATGCTCCGTTTCAACATGAAGATCCACGTTACGGGAATCAAGATCAACTTGACCCGCTGCCCTGTATGTCCCGTCCTTATATCGACAGGTAAGCGTATGGACAGTAATATTTTTGCCGCTGCCCCGGAGAGAGCCGTAGATATTATCAAAGCCCATGCCGTTGACAGTACCGTCAGTACCGTTAAAATCCATCGACCAAACCGGCTCGGCACCGCTGAAACGGAGCAACGCTGAAACGGTACCGTCCAGGGAAACGCCGGAAACACCGCTGAATACGTCAAACGGTATATCGTCCGCAATAAGGTCGCCGTCGGAAATACCCGTATTCGTATCATACACTGCATTGCCGGTCACCGTACCGCCGCGAAGGGTTCCGTTAATACCCGTAATATTGATAATGCCGCCGGTATAAAGAAAATCGCAACTGCCACTATCGACAGTCATCCCGTTATAAGACAGTGCATTGCCTGTAAGCCGACCTGCGGCGGCGATTGAATCCCAATCCCCGACAGACCCGCCGAGGACAGCGTCGCCCGAAACGATACCGCTGATGCCGACAGAAAGATACGGGACGGCTTCCAACCGGAGAGATTCGCCGTGTACGATCGCACGCAGTTCACCCGTATCGCTCCGCCAGATGCCCTGTGCGGCAACAGTGCCGCCGCACAGGACGGCGTTCAATTTATCGACGGTCCCGACATGACGGATGTACGCCACATCGGCAGAAAGCGTGTCAATCGCGAGGCCTGCCACACCGATATTATTCGCAGTCAGCTTGCCGCGCATATTGAGATCGTCCGTTCTGCCCCAGACGTTTCCGTGATATCCCGCCGTGCCGGTAATATCAATATTCCGCCCCTTTGTGAGTTCCGCCAGGTCCGCGCCGTCCGCATCAACTGTAAGATTGACTACAGGTACGTCACCGCCTGCTTTTATTTCACCGCGAACGGCCACGGTCTGTCCGTTGATATTGCCGCTTACGTCTTTCAGGAAAACATCCGTATCCGTAACGCTGACATGACCGGACACACTATCGACAAGGTAATCTTTGAATGTCAACGCTCCGTCCGTTATCTCGCCCTGCCCGCTCAAGGAAAATCCACGACGGGATTGCGAGAGATGCACATAGAATTGTTCCGCTCTGCCGCCGGTCAAACGGATATCCGTATCCGCCGGGATAAAAGGCGCGGCATACGACAACGGAATTTCGTCACCGCGAACTTTCACATCATATTCACGCGCGGAACGGCAGCGCACGGACAGGGAGACCGCCTTGCCGTCTATTGTCGCATCCAAATCCCCCTTGACTGTCGGGAAATCAGTAAGAGACACGCTGCCGTTTATATCTCCGACCGTCAGAGTCTTCGTATTATCCGGGGCAACACGAAAAACCCCGTCGTGAATGACTATATTCGAACGGAGTGTAACCGACTGTTTATCAGCCTGTTTCCTGAATATATTCAACACGTTCCAGGACTGCGTTTTTTCATCCTTCCATACGTGCAAAACAGGTTTTTCAATATCAATTGTATCAATTCCCGCAAAAATATCGTCTTTTGCGGCAACGGTTCTGAGCATACGGAAAGGGCTGAAGGATATATCCGCTTCCTTTCCCTCCAGGACGTTCCGGCCGTGTATATCCCTGACCGCTATATCCGTGAAAACAAGTTTACCCGTCAGGGATATACGCATATCGGAGAAAGAAAGGGTACCGTTCAGTTTTTCATTGGCTGCAGTTGTAACCAGGTCCATTGCCTTGGGCATCCATATAACGCGGGCCCACATGACAGCAGTGAAAAAAACGACTATAAAAATGACAACGGCACTGACAAAGAATTGGTGTCTTTTCATTACATCGTAGCTCCGGCCTATACATTACAGACAAAGAGAGAATTGTAAAATACAATCCTCTCTCCGATTCCACTATAACCGGAAGGCTTATGCCCCGGTCGGTACGACAACGCCTGTGCGGACGTCCATCCCCATAGCTTTTTCCAATGCGGCAATGCCGACATTATAATCATACAAAGCCTGAATATTGTTTGTTCTCGCCTTATCAAGATTGAGCTGCGCATCGAGGACGTCCAAGTTAATGCCTACACCCGCCTGATAACGGACTGTGGCAATTTTGAAGCTTTCCGACGCTTGAGTGACGACGGTCTGCGTTGCCTGAACTTTTTGAGCGGCGCTGCGAATGGCAAGATATGCCTGTTTTACTTCAAGCTGAACGCTTTCACGGACTTTCTGTTCATTTTCTCTGGCCTTCAGGAGCCCTTCTTCAGCTTCTTTTATCTTTGCGTGCGTCGCGCCGCCGTCCCAAAGGGAGTAAGAAACGGTGCCCATAATCTGCCAGCCTTTATTTTTCGTACCCGGAAAGTCGGTGTCGTTCCAGTTACGCCCTGCGCCGACAGCAACTGTAGGCCGGTTGCCGGCTTTGGCGATACCGATGTTTTCATCCGCTTTTTCCACCGCCAAAGCGGCCTGCAATACTTCGGGGCGATACTTCATGGCATAATCGATCGCTTCTTCCAGGGACATATTATATTCATTAAAAGGCAGGCTGTGATCCGCTAATTCCAGACGCGTATTCACAGGCAGACCGAGAATATTGTCAAGGCTCGCTTCCGCGTTGGCTACGTTATTGGCAGCCGTAACGGCATCGGTTTTAGAGTTTGCCAGAGACACGTCCGATGTGAGAACATCGAGTTTGGCTACGGTACCGACGTTATATTGGGCCGTTACATTTCTGACATGTCCTTCCAAATTCGTTACGGACGTATCGTACACGTCTTTTAACTGCTCATAAGCCAAAAGGCCGTAATATGCCGTAATGGCGTCAAGCTTCGTCTGTTGTTCCACACGAAGAATTTCTTCCTGCGCGCTTGTTTTCTCAAGCTTGGCAACTTCCGTAGCTCCTTCAACCTTACCGCCCGTATAGAGGGGGATATTCACGGAAAGGCCGTTCGTAAAGCGGTTGCCTATGGCAGAAACGCCTGTCCCGGTCTGCGCGGAACTGCGGGACGCGCTGAAAGAGTAATCCACTTGCGGCATTTTACCGGCACGGGCTTCATTGATCGCGTATTCAGCAGATTTCAAGTCATAGTGTGCCATCTTAATGTCGCGGTTATAATCAAGGGCCATGCCGACCGTCTTCGGCAAGTTAAGCTGCACCGCTTCATTCGGCGCTACGCGGCCGACGACAATCACCGGATCGGCGCCTTTTTTCTTAACCGTTTTTGCGGCACGTTTCAGTATGTTGCTTTGAATTTTCCGCGACAATGTTTCACGCAGTGCCGGCGGTACATCCGATTGGCGTTCGGCTGCAAGCGGTGCGGACGCGACAGCAGTATTCATCGACTCCAAAGAAACGGGACGCACATCCTGCTCGGCCGCAAATACAGCGGTACTGACAGACGAGAACATCATAGCAACTAAAATTTGTTTATACATTTTTTTATTCATTATAGAAACCCCCGTTATAACCGTTATCGGATATATTAGAAGACATAATTAATGCCGTAATAATTACCGCCGTCATCTCTGTCCATAGGACGGGTAAACTGTCCCATGAAAAAAATATGAGGGCGAAGCTGATATTGGGCGGTCAAGCGGTAACGCCAGTCATTAGGATCATACCCTTCAAGAGAAAGGCGGAACTTATTATGTGTAAATAAATCCGCACCGACACCGAACTTACCTCGAATCAAGCCGAACCGGCCGGTAACGGTCTTTCCCTCACGACCATATTGTAAGTTTAATTTCGTACCGTCCCCGATACCTTCGGCTCCCACCAGAGCAAAGGAATCACGGCGGTACACCTTAAAATTTGCATGGCCGCCTACGCTGTTTTTTGTATCATTATACAACAAGCCGGCATCTCCTTCTACCCGTATCTGGTGGTCTCCGTCGAGAATATGGTTCACCCGTTCCGAGATTTGAGCCGTATTATGGAGAGTTTTACGGATATCCGCACTGCTTTGCGGGTCGGTGGCAATGCTTTCCATCCGGCTCGCAATAACAGTAAACCGATCTGTAATCGTTTTAATATTTTCAAGAGAGTTTCTCATATCGGAGCTCATCTTGCCGTCACCGTCCATGCGCTGTACCGTTTCATTGAGCTGACCCGTCACGGCCGCCATATTGGCGGCCGTTTGCTGGACGTTGCCGGCATTTTCCGCAAGCATCTGATTGACATTGCCCGTAATACCTTCAATATTTTGAATGGAGCCGCGCATAGCGTCTTGCGTTTTCTCGTCGCCGATAACGGAATTGACATTATTCATCATATCGTTGACATTATTCAAAAGCTTGTTGGCATTATCCATAACGTCGTCCACCGACTTGGCCTTATCGCCGGTCAACGTACCGCCGTCGGCAAGCAGATGACTCGTATCCTGTCCGGGCGTGATGGAAACGAGCTTTTCACCCAAGAGGCCGTCCGTCGTGATAACGGCTTTCGAATCCTTGGGAATCTGTGCATCTTTTTTCAAAAGAAGAGTCACTTCAACACCGTCTTTACCGGTCGCTACCGTTTCCACCTTACCGACGTTAACGCCGACATAGCGGACGGAATTCCCCGCCTGAAGTCCGTTGGCATCCGCAAAAGTAACGTGCACGGTCATACCGGAAGGGCGGAATAAAGTGCCGTGCGACAAGCCTACCACGACAAAAAAGAGCAAAAGAACGCCGATAATCGTCATCAAACCGACTTTTGCTTCCGCCGTCATAGTTTTCACGCCTCATCTCCTCCTTCCCAGCCGCCGGTAATAAAACGGCGTATGCTTTCATTGGCCGTGGTTCTGAATTCCTCCGCCGTCCCTGTCATTTGAAACTTCCCGTTTTCTAAGAACGTCATCCTGTCAGCCACGGCAAAGGCCGAGTTCATATCATGTGTAACGACGATTGAAATGGGATGAAGTTTCTTCTGTGTCGCCACAATAAGCCGGCTTATATCTGTACTGCGCACAGGGTCAAGTCCCGCTGTCGGTTCGTCGTACAGAATGATCTTCGGATCGAGCGCAATCGCCCGTGCCAGGCTGACGCGTTTTTTCATGCCGCCCGACAATTCATTGGGCATCATGTCTTGAGTCCCGTCAAGGCCGACATCATGCAGCTTGGCGGCAACGATTTCCCGAATTTCTTCTTCAGAAAGCTCCCTATGCTGACGCAAGCCGAAGGCGACATTCTCACCGACCGTCATGGAATCGAAGAGGGCCGAATACTGGAAAACCATCCCCATGTATCGCCGCACACGGTCCATCCGCTCTTCGTCATAGTCCGTAATATCTTCGCCGTCGATAAAAATCCTGCCGCTTGTAGGCTTCTGCAAGCCGATAATAAGGCGCAGAGCCGTACTCTTCCCGGAACCGCTTGCACCGAGAATAACCAGCGTCTCGCCGTCATATATATCCAAATCGACATGGTCCAAAACAATCTTGCTGTCATCATAAGCGACGACAATGTCCTGTAATTTTATCATTACAGCTCCTAATACAAAATAACGGACAAAATATAATTCGTAATGAAAATAAAAATAATTGATGTAACGACGGATTTCGTCGTCGCCTGCCCGACACCTTCGGCACCGCTTTTGGCATGCATTCCTTCATAGCAGGCCACAAGAGAAATAATACCGCCGAATACCATAGCCTTGATAAGGCCGAAAAGGACATCGCTCACTTCCGTAAAAAACTCGATGGAATGCATATACGTAAAATGAGTTAACCCGGCGCTGTAAATAGCCACGGCATAGCCGCCGCCCGTACCGATAAGGTAGCCGTAAAAAGTCAGCAGCGGGACCATAATAACACAGGCGACAAATCGCGGCACGACAAGGTATGCAACGGGATTGGTCGCCATACAGCGCAGGGCGTCAATCTGCTCCGTAACCTTCATCGTCCCCAGTTCGGCGGTCATCGCCGCACCGACGCGGCCGGCAACGACAACGCCCGTCAGAATAGGCCCCAACTCACGGCCCATGGCAACGGACATGATACCGCCCAACGTCGACTGCGCGCCATAACGCATGAGGATATCAACGATTTGCAGCGTCATAACCATGCCGGCAAAGAGAAGCGTTAAACTGACAATCGGCAACGAATCGACACCGAGATGTGCCATTTGACGGATTGTCAATTTCCGTTGAATACGCGGCAGCTGCTTTAAAGTCTGCCCGAAGAGGACGGACACGACGCCTACTTCTTCGAAAATATGCAATGTAAAGCGACCGATACGCTCCAGCGCGTGCTGCAAGGTAACCTCCCGTACATACAGTCTCCCGAAAAACCGCGAAGACACACCGTTTTCAAGAATACGAAAACTGACTATTCTCTTTAAGTTTTCACGGATTTAATCATACCATGAACAGCTGCATTTTTCAAATATTTTTCGCCATATATCGCCGTTTCCGGCGCTTTTTTCTCAAAAAAAGAGAGAAGAACGGAATTCTTCTCTCTTACTCTTGATTCGCTGTCGTAAAAGGCGCTCATCTATGCGGAAGCCTCGTCATGCCCGCCCGTTCCCTCTTTGTCCGGGCCGTCAGGCCGCTTGTCTTTTTCAGCGGCTGATCGGTCTTTTTTATCGCCGTTACTCCTGTTTTCAGATTTTACGGAAATATCGTCATCATCCTCCTCCGTAGATTCGGCAAGACTGACTTTACCTTCCTGATGTGACTTTTTGCGTTTCGCAATCTCCGCGTCACGCTTGGCCGGCGTCATCACCTTAATCGTGATCTGACCGTCCCCTTTAACAATGTACGGCGTATCGACGGTCGCTTTTACAGCTTCATCTTCGTCGCCGTCGTTAAGAAGGTGTTTCTTCGGTTTCAGAAGTTCCTTATTCGGCTTTACCGGTTCCTTCCCTTCTATTTTTACCTTTGTCGCTTTTGTTTTTTCATCATTCACCATGCTTACGTTTTGTTCAAGAATCTCAATAACGATCTGATTGTTCGAATCTTCGCCTTCAATTTTTTTCTTCAAATCGGAAAAGTCCTTATACGTGCGCAGCCGTTCAAGAATTTCATCGGTCAGGTTATACTGCTGTTTTTGAATAAGGTACGGTAACGGCACGATGCCGCCGCCGCGTACTTCAAGAACCATATCGCCTAACGGCTGGTCCTGCGGCACGGTAAAGGACATATCGCGGATTTCATCTTCGCCGCGATATGGATGGATTTTTACTTTAAAGTAGATCGTATCGCCGGGGCTGACAACGACAGGCGTGGCCGTCGCGTCAATAATGCGCGCCGATTGTTTCGCCTGAGTTACGGACATCTCCATATCAACGGACAGGACGGGATATTTAATAAATTCATTATGTTTTAAAATATCGAGAACATTATAAATTTCATCAATCGACTTTTCGTTGATATTGTCTTCCGAATAGTACATATTGTGACGCGTAATATCTTTTTCCGTACCGTCGGCCGAGCGGATTTTATACGTAAAAGTAGCCGTGCCGCCGCCTCTGCGGTCAATCGTCTTATTGACGGTGTTATAAACGGATGTCGCCGCAAGGACGGGTGTCAATTCGTTATCTTCAATAATTTTTACACGTTTCGTCTGCAACCGCTGCGTATCCCTGTCCGTAACGGTAATGGTGACAGGTATACCCGGCGCAGTCATACCGTATTCGCCGGCAATGCCGGAGCCGCGGTCCTGATCAATCTTGCCGATCTCCGCACCGATCGAACCGAGTTTAAAGGAACTGTCCAAGTTATTCACAATCGTAAAAATATATGCATTATGCATAAAATAGTTAATACTGCCGCGTTTTAAGAAAGGATGCCCGAAAGCAACGATGTTGTTGTCGTCAACGTACGTAACCGTGCCGATAGCGCCGAGACGCATATCGCCGTCCACAAACGCCGCCGCTACGGAACTGCCCGCCTGTAAGGGGAAGGCCGTATCATCGTCTCCGGCCGAGGCCGTATCGACAGGCTGAAAATTATAGGATTTAAGCTTACCTTTCAGCCATTCCATAGATACCCCGTCAAAACCGGAGGCCATGAGAGGCGTCGCTATAGGGATAAGTTGCGTCTCACGCGCATTAAAGTCGGGAATTTCTTCCCGCGTCGGGTTATTCCAAAGTTTCACCATATCGGCAATAGGCGTGATCATGCCCATGCGCGACTTTGTGAAGGACCAGCCGTAAGCAATGGCCCCGACAAGCTTGCCGTCGATATAGACGGGGCTGCCCGACATCCCCTGCGCAATACCGCCCGTCTCTTCAATAAGAGGCCCCGAAAATCTGGCAAGAATCAAATCGCCGGACGGGCCGCCGTTTTTCATAATCCCCAGTATTTCAACGGGGAACGTCTCTATATCTCTGCCGTGAGCGACCGTCTTGGCATACCCCGTCATGCCCGGTCGGACTTCATTAATCTGCATGAAGGTTTCAGCCATCGCCGAAAAAGAAGCAAGACAGCAGAATGCCGCCGCCATTACGGTGCGGGCAAAGCGACGGAATTTCCGTATTTTATTCATATTTTATTCCGTTTCCAAAACGAGAACCGTATCGCCCGCATTGACAGCCGTACCGACGCTTACGGATACAGATTTAACGATACCTGCCGCTTGCGCACGCGCTGCAGCCATAGGCCCGGTCAGTGTATTTACCGTTAAAAGCACGTCCCCTTCGCGTACTTCCGTTCCGACTGCGGCAACACTTGCAACCGTACCGCTCAGGATGGATGTATAGTGCATTTCGGCCGCGTTTACCGGCAGTGTCATGGCACCGGCCAAACCCATGAGAGCCAACATTTTTTTTATTTTTTTCATTGCGTTCACCTCTTAAGATTCATAAAAACTGTCTTTCAGCCTGTCCATTTCGGACAGGGCCTTGCCGGCCCCGTTGGCCACGGACAAGAGCGGGTCGTCACATAAATATGCGGCCATACCTGTCGCCCTGGCAATAAGTCTGTCAAATCCGTCCAAAACCGCTCCCCCGCCGGTCAGCACAATACCGTGATCGGCAATATCCGCAGCCAATTCGGGCGGTGTCTTTTCCAAAATGGAGACTACAACGCGGACAATATGCTCAAGCGGTTCCCGGAGGGCACGCCGTATCTCCTGCGAATCTATGTCCGCTTCGGCGGGAAGGCCCGTTTCGGTACTTCTGCCGCGGACATCCGCCATCAAACTGCGGCCGTCGGCAATAGCGGTGCCGATAAGCATCTTCAGTTCCTCAGCCGTATGGCAGCCGATTGTAATCGCTTTACTTCGTTCCAGATAACGGATGATCGCTTCATCAAAGGTATGGCTGCCGACACGCAGCGACTCGCTGATGACGACACCGCTCAAACTGAGAATGGCCACATTTGTCGTCCCCCCGCCCAGGTCAACGACCATAGAGCCGTTCGAAGCGGCAATATCCAAACCGGCGCCGATAGCTGCCGCCAGCGGTTCTTCCATGACGACGATCTTCCGGGCGCCCGCCTGTATGATGGCTTCCATAACGGCACGGCGTTCAACGTTCGTCACACCGGACGGTACGGACACGATAACCCGCGGTTTACCGGGCATATAACGGCCGACAGCCTTTTGAATATAATGCCGCAGCATATATTCCGTCGCATCATAATCGGCAATAACACCGTACTGCAGCGGATGGTATGTACGGATATTTCGCGGTGAACGGCCGAGCATGGCCTTCGCTTCCCTGCCGACCGCGACCACGCGGTTATTCGTTTCATCGACGGCAATGACAGCCGGTTCGTTAATGACGACACCGCGATTTTTCACATATACAATTATATTTGACGTTCCCAAATCAACGGCAAGATCCGTACCGAGCCAATAGGACGGTGACAAATATCGCAACGGGGATACGCGTTTCTTACTGTTCGTCTTCAACGTGGACTCGGACAATGTCTGCACCCAGCCTTTGCAATTTGGCCACGAGGTCATCATAACCCCGATCAATATGATATAACGATCCGATTTCCGTCCGGCCGGCCGCTACGAGACCTGCCAGAACAAGAGCGGCACCGGCACGCAGATCCGTCGCTTTGACGCGGCCGCCGGCAAGCTTAGGCACTCCTTCGACAAAAGCGCTGCGGCCTTCAATACGGATTTTTGCACCCATGCGCTTGAATTCTTCAACATGCATAAACCGATTTTCAAACACTGTTTCCGTAATAATGCTGTTCCCCTCGCAAATCGTCGCAAGAGCCATAAACTGCGCCTGCATATCCGTCGGGAAACCGGGGTACGGAAGGGTCTTGATTTCAACGGCACGCAGCGGTTTACGGCCGATAACACGAATACCGTCGATGTCTTCTTCGACGGCGGCACCCACTTCTTTAAGCTTTGCGACAAGGGGCTTCAAGTGTTCAGACAAGGCGTTTTCCACATATACATTGCCCTGAGTCATAGCAGCCCCGACCATGAAGGTACCTGCTTCAATGCGGTCGGGAATGACGGAATGGGGCGCACCGTGAAGTTCCTGTACGCCTTCAATGCGGATGGTGTTCGTACCGGCGCCTTTAATGTTAGCCCCCATCGAATTCAGATATGTTGCCAAATCGACAATTTCCGGTTCTTCGGCAGCATTTTCGAGAATCGTCTTTCCTGTCGCCATGGAAGCGGCCATAAGGACATTTTCCGTCGCGCCGACACTGGGAAAATCAAGATAAATACGCGCCCCCTGTAACCCGTTCGGCACAAACGCCTCAATATCGCCGTTCGTCAAATCAATTTTTGCACCCATGGCCTCAAAAGCCTTAAGGTGCAGATCAATGGGCCTGGCCCCGATGGAACAGCCGCCGGGAAGGGAAATCTTCGCATGCCGCTTACGCGCGAGAAGCGGCCCCATAACGAGAAAAGACGCGCGCATGCGGCGCACCAAATCATACGGGGCAACAGTGGACGTGAGATCAGAACCGTCAAAAACCAGGGTCCCCTTACAGGGGTTTTCTATAGTAACGCCTAACGAATTAATAACATCACAAACAGTATGAACATCAGCAAGCTTCGGGATTTCCGTTAATGTCGATTTTCCCGAGCCCAACATGGATGCCACGATAATGGGTAATACGGCATTTTTTGCTCCACTGACACGAACCGTACCGGTAAGCGGTTTACCGCCGCTGACAATCAGTTTCTCCAACTCCGGTGCCTCCCAATACATATATTACTATTATATATAAGGTACATTCATGAAAAAAATACCATCATCAGCATAATTGCTATCAGCTATTGTACCATATTTACAGAAAAACTGAAATACCCGATAAAGGGCTGCCGTACACAAAAAAATGAGCTCATTTAAAATCGAGCTCATTCCTGTTTTCATCATTCAAATAATAATATTATTCTTTCCTCCCTTCCAGCACGGCCCCGATAATGCGGATCAATATATTCCTTTCCCCCTCCGGGAGCATGTATTCCTCACCGTCAAATCGAATCGGGGAATTTCTCAAAATTTCTTTCAAATCCGGTCTTTCCTCATGGCTGTAAGCATTCGGAGCTTCAGCTAAAAAACAATCTGTCTGTCCTTTATCAATTTGAGATAATCCGTCAGCAGAAATATGCAGTCCCTTGCATATTTTCATTATATTATACATGGAAGCGCCGTCCACATTTTTCAGAATAGAATACAATGTCCCGTACGGCATATTGATTTCCGCCGCGAAGTCTTTCAGTGTCCGGCGGTTTAGAATCAGTTTTTTCAGATACTCTTCTTTTGTCATAAAAAGGAGCCTCCTTTTCAGATTCAATTGTATACTAAGAATGTCAAACTTTCAATAAAAATACGTTTGCAGATAGTCCCTGGCCGTTGCGCTGATTTATCCGGAAGAGCTTTTCCCGAGTGCTGACTATAAGTAATAATCCTGTTTACCACGGAGATATTTATTCTTTCACACTTTATCTCTTTGTTTATTTGACTTTTTGACTTTTATATGTATAATAGAATATGTAGTTAAAGAATAAACAGCTACTATAAATATGAACACATTCTTTCCTCTGCACCGACAGATAAGGGAGGTCATGACTATGGGAAATGAAAAATACACACAAAAAGGAATGGAAGTATTCCAAGAAGCGCAGCAACTGGCGGCACTCCACTACAATCAGGAAATTACGTCCGTTCACATGATGCTGGGGCTTACAAAAGACCCGGAAGGCCTGTTGGCAACGATCTTTGAAGATTGCGGGACCGATTTGCCTATGCTTCGCGCCAAACTCGAACAGATGCTGAAGAAAATTCCGTCCGTTCAAGGACAAAGCAGTCTTTCCATGTCGACGGAAGCGGTTCGTATCATCGGCAAAGCACAACAACGTGCCGAAGCCATGCATGACGACTATATCAGCACGGAACACCTGCTGCTCGGCGTCATTGAAGCCGGCGACAGAGAGATGCAGGATGTCTGCAGGCAATTCGGCCTTCATGCCGACAAGGTCCTGAACGCGATTAAAACAAATCGGAAACAGTCCGTCAGTTCGGATAATCCCGAAGGCAATTATAAAGCTCTCGAAAAATACGGCCGCGACTTGACGGCAGCCGCGCGTAAGGGCAAACTTGATCCGGTTATCGGGCGCGACGACGAAATCCGCCGCACCATTGAGATCCTTTCACGGCGCACAAAGAACAACCCCGTGCTTATCGGTGAACCGGGCGTCGGTAAAACGGCAATCGTCGAGGGATTGGCAAGCCGTATCATCGCGGGCGACGTACCGGAATCCTTAAAAAATAAGACGCTCTACTCTCTTGATATGGGCTCGCTCATTGCCGGCGCCAAATATCGCGGTGAATTTGAAGAACGGCTGAAAGCCGTTTTAACGGAAATTTCCAAATCGGAAGGCCGGATCCTGCTCTTCATTGATGAAATTCATACGGTCGTAGGCGCCGGCGCCTCCGAAGGGTCAATGGATGCGAGCAATCTCCTGAAACCGATGCTTGCCCGCGGCGAACTGCGTTGTATCGGGGCAACGACATTAAATGAATACCAGAAATATATTGAAAAAGATGCCGCTCTCGAACGCCGTTTCCAGCCGGTCATGGTCGATCAGCCTTCTGTGGAAGACACGATTACTATCCTGCGCGGCCTGAAAGAACGGTACGAAGTCCATCACGGCGTGCGCATCCGTGATAACGCGATGGTAGCCGCCGCCGTTCTTTCGGATCGTTACATTTCGGACCGTTTTCTTCCCGACAAGGCTATCGACCTCGTCGATGAAGCGGCGGCGAAATTACGGACGGAAATCGAATCCATGCCGGCGCCGCTGGATGAAATCCGGCATAAGATCATGCAGCTTGAAATTGAAGAACAGTCCCTTAATAAGGAAACGGACGAAGCTTCAAAAGAACGCCTCGCCAAAATTGTGGACAACAAAAAGGAATTGCAGGCTGAAGAAAAAGAATTACAGGCTCGTTGGGATAAAGAAAAACAGGCTATTCTCCGTACGCAGGCCTTAAAGAGAGAATTGGACGACGTACGGCATCAAATGGAAAAGGCCGAACGGGAATACGATCTGACGAAGGCGTCCGAATTGAAATACGGCAAATTACCTGAGTTACAGCACCAGCTGGCCGAACAGGAAGAAAGCCTCTCCAAAGAAAGCGACAGCCATCTTCTCAAGGAAGAGGTCGGCGAAGAAGATATCGCCCAGGTCGTCAGCCGTTGGACGGGTATTCCCGTCACGAAAATGATGACGGGTGAACGGGAAAAGCTGCTCCATCTTGACGATACGCTACATAAACGTGTCGTCGGGCAGGACGAAGCCGTTCAGGTGGTCAGCGACGCTATTATCCGCGCCCGCGCCGGCATTAAAGACCCGAATCGACCTATCGGTTCGTTTATTTTCCTCGGCCCGACCGGCGTAGGCAAGACAGAGCTCGCCAAAGCGTTGGCCGAATCGCTTTTTGATGACGAACGCAATATCGTTCGTATCGACATGAGTGAATACATGGAAAAACATACTGTATCCAGGCTGATCGGGGCACCTCCGGGGTATGTCGGCTACGACGAAGGCGGTCAGCTTACGGAAGCCGTCCGCAGGCATCCGTACAGCGTTATCCTGCTGGATGAAATCGAAAAAGCGCATCCCGATATTTTCAACGTCCTGCTGCAGATCCTCGATGACGGCCGCCTGACTGACGGCAAGGGCCGTGTTGTCAATTTCAAAAACACGGTCATTATCATGACGAGTAACCTGGGGTCTCATGAAATTCTGGAAACCGGGAATTTTGAAGATGCGGAAAAGCAGGTTAAAGATATTCTAAAGAACTATTTCCGTCCGGAATTTCTCAACCGTATTGACGACATCGTCGTATTCAAAGGATTGAAACGGGAACAGGTTCTCGACATTGCCCGCATTCTTTTGCAGAATCTCAGCAATCGTCTCCAAAAGCAAATGAATATTACCTTGACGTGGACAGATGAAGCCCTCCGAGCGCTCTCTGAAAAAGGGTACGAACCGCAGTTCGGTGCACGCCCGCTCCGCCGCCTTATCACGCATACGGTGGAAACGGCACTCAGCCGCAGCATTATCAGCGGCGACGTGCAGGAAGGGCAGAGCGTATCCATCGGTTATGACGGTACGGACTTCACATTCACTCCTGTCAATGCATAATCTATAGATATTTCACATAGGATATGCGGCCCTATTCCATATCTATATAAAAAAAAGAACAAACGGCTCTTCTCGAAAATGAGAAGAGCCGTTTGCCGTCACGAGCCTGATATTTATCACTCCTGCATCATTACCGGACACTGCATTTCGGTCCGCCCGTTCTCGTTTAGAGGCGGCGAACCGTACACCGGTTTACGTTTACAAGGGATAGAAAAAATTATATAATGAGGTGCAAATATGTTGACAGGTGAACCGGATGAATAATACGTTAGGCAAGCATTTACTTATTGATTTTTATAACTGCCGACTCGTCATTGCCGAACCCGAAGAATTGCAGCCCCCTATAGAGCGCGCTTTTGAATTCATCGGGGAAACCCCGGAAATAACAAGCTTTTTCCGGACAAGCGAGGAAATGACCTGTGTCGCTTTGGCAGGTAACACTCACATTTGCGTCCACTACTATCCCGTCCTTTCTTATGCGGCCGTAGATTTGTACAGCTTCTCTGCGGACTTCAACTTAAACCGTATGATGAGCATTTTCAAGAGCGGTCTGAAATCGGATCGCATTAAAGCGACGAGTGTACGTCGCGGCGATTTCGGCTCGATCCGCGATATGCGGCCGAAACGCAAATCGAAGATCACGACGGTCCGCCGCATGAAGAATACGGGTGCCAAATTAAAACGGACCAGTACGAAGATGATTAATATTTTACGGCATCCTAAACGGCCGCCGAATGAGAAATAACAGTTCGTCAGTGACAGAAAGGGTTTACTTCCCATGTACATGCTATCTTTGAAACAGTCTGCCGGCATGGGCTTTGATGAAAAAGAATCATTGGAAGCAATAACGGCCAATCTCATTTCGTTCCTGCAGCTGAAAAGCCAGCGCTTATACAGGCATTCCCTGCAAGTAGCCAATTACAGCATCAGTATTGCCGCCAAGTTAGGCTTGCCGAAGAGCGAAATTGAACTGATTAAACATGCCGCCCTCTTACATGACGTCGGTAAACTGAGCCTTTCCAATTCGTTGCTGGCAAAGGCACCTTACCTGAATCGTACGGAAAAGGCCCTCTATCGCCGCCATGCGGCGGCAGGCGGTAACATGTTGGAAAATATTCCCTGCTGCCAGGATATCGTTCCTTATATAGTCCATCACCATGAACGCTGGGACGGCTCCGGATTTCCGAAACACCTGCGCGGCGCCAATATTCCCTTCGGAGCACGCATTATTGCCGTCGCCGATTATTACGACACGATCATCAACCCGTCGTCCGATTTTTGGGCGAAAACCAAACAGCAGGCGGTACGGGAACTCTTCAGCGCGTCGGGGCTCCTTTTTGATCCGGAAATCATCAAGGCTTTCATTGATACACTGGGACAATAGGTACAATACAAAACGTCGGGACAGAGATATACTCTCTTATCCCGACGTTTTGTATTTCATTGCCGGCACGTCGATTACCGTGACGCGCCGGCAATGGCGAGGCCGGTCACCTTCTTTGCCCCCTTGCGTTTTAAAACGGCGGCGCACGTCTGCATCGTCGCACCGGTCGTATAAATATCGTCAACAAGAAGAATATGCCCCTGAACACGGCAGAAGGAACTTTTTATCGCAAAAGCTCTCTGTATATTCTCACGTCGTTCTTCCCGATCCAGACTGTACTGCGATGCCGTCGGACGTACCCGTTGCAGGGCCTCGGCCCATTTCAACCGGTGTGATTCGGCCCACGGGCGGAAGATAATATCATTTTGGTTGAACCCGCGTTTTTTTTCTTTCAGCGGGTATAAGGGCACCGGCACAACGAGATCGCATGTCGCGATCCGTTCCGGCCAGGGAAACCGTTCAAGCATATAGTGAAAGGCCGGGCCATAGTGAACCTTACCGTTATATTTCAGACGGCTCAAGGCGCGGCGGATCGCACCGGTATAATCGGCCAAAGCGTAACAGCCGTCAAGGCCCAGGCTCCTGCGACTACCGTCAATCATACGAAAGTGAAAGATCCCGGCCGTACAGGTATCACACCACTCGCCCTGTACCGGCACGGACGCGCCGCAGCCGGGACACCGGGGCGGATAGATGATATTTTTGCAAATTCCGGTCAGCTGTTTCAGCATATTTCTTCACCTTTCAGCCGTTGCGCCAACAGGGTATGGCGGCGGCTCGTCCGTGTGTTTTCCACGGCCCGTCGCAGTGCGGGCTTCGTACCGACAAGGATGACCTGTTTTTTTGCACGTGTCACAGCCGTGTAAAAGAGGTTCCGCTGCAACATGACGGCATGGCTGTTTGTCAAAACGATAATGACGGTCTCGTACTCGCTGCCCTGGCTTTTATGGACGGTTACGGCATAGGCCAGCGTTATTTCATTCAACTCGGCGCCGGTATACTTCACGTCTTGTTCGGGATAACGCACATAAACAAAATCATCGGAAGCCGCGAAAATTTCTCCCGAATCACCGTTGAATATGCCTTTCTCATAGTTGTTCTGCTTCTGCATAACTTTGTCGCCGACACGAAAAACCGCTTCGCCCGTTCTGAGTTCCCCTTTATCCGGAGCGGGCGGATTCATCCGCTTCTGGATAAGTTTATTAAGAGCATCAACGCCGCAGGCCTGTCTGTACATGGGGGAAAGAACTTGAACGGCAAATTTGTCGCCGCCGGCCTTCTCCGTTTCAGCCGCATAAAGTTCGGCAATTGCATCGGCACCGGAATGCTCCTCTTTTATTTCAAGAAAACGGAACTCCCCGTCCCTACTGACGACAGGCATGGCACCGCGGTTAATACGATGGGCATTGGTGACGATGACACCGCCTTCTTCCTGCCGGAAAACCGTTTCGAGACGTACGACAGGTACCGTTCCGGCAGCGATAATATCATGCAGGACGGCACCGGCGCCGACGGACGCCAATTGGTCCGCATCACCGACGAAAACACAGCGGCAATGCGCCTCTAAAGCCTGCAGGAGATTATCTGTCAGCTCCAAGTCAAGCATAGATACTTCATCTACAATGAGGAGATCCGCTTTTAAAGGCTTTTCTGAATTATATTCAAAGACCTGCTTGTCACCGACATAACCGACCGGGGCAAGGAGCCGGTGAATGGTTTTGGCTTTCCGTGCCGTCGTCTCGGCAAGACGTTTGGCCGCGCGTCCCGTAGGTGCGCAAAGAAGAATGGCAAGACCTTCCTGTTCGGCCAGGGCAATGATGGTACGGACAACAGTCGTTTTCCCCGTACCGGGACCGCCGGTAATAACGGAAAAGCCCGACTGTAATGACTGCTCCACCGCTTCCCGCTGCTTATCTGCCAGATGAAAGCGGGCGGTTTCTTCCCGCCTGTCCAAAAACAACTGTATATGCGTATGCATTTGCGGCGGGTTCATGGCGGCCATCTCACGTATACGCGCAGCGACACGCAGCTCCGCTTCGTACGCTTCCGCCGTATAGACATAGGTTTCACCGCCGTAATCCTCCGCGACGAGAAAGCCGGAAAGAATCGCTTCATCCAGGACTTCACTCAGCTGCAACGGTTCGGCCCCGAGGATATTCGCGGCACCGGCAATCAGTTCATCACGCGGGATACAAACGTGGCCGTTTGTCATCATATCGCGAAGGATAAACTGCAATCCTGCCGAAAGACGTTCCGACGACAGCGGATCCGTACCGAAGGCAAGGGCGATCTGGTCAGCCGTTTTAAAACCGATACCGTCTATTTCCATGATCATGCGATACGGTTCGTGTTCAAGCACATAAGCCGCATCGGCACCGTACTGTGAGAGAAGCCGTTTTGCATACCGCCCGGACACGCGATGTGTTTCTAAAAGCACTGCCAGCTCATTGATTTCCCGCTCTTCCCGCAATGATTCCGAAATGACGGCAAGTTTCTTTTTTCCGATCCCCTGTATGTCCAGAAGACGCTCCGGTTCTTCCGTCATAATACGCATTGTCTCGCTGCCGAAAGCACGGACAATACGGCCGGCAAGCGCGGGACCCACGCCTTCCACCGCACCGGAGCCGAGGAAATGTTCAATCCCTTCTTTCGTATCGGGCAGTATCCGTTGCCATGATGAGGCGGCAAACTGACGGCCGTACTTTTTGTGGACAACACTGCTGCCCGAAACGGCTAAACGATCACCTATAAAGGGTATATCACCGTTTCCCGTAACGGTCATGAAAGCTTTATCATCTTCCCGCCTGACGCGAAAAACAACATAGTCCGAATCAGGCGATCGGAAGAGGATACGTTCAACCGTGCCTGTAATTTTTTCCGTCGCTTCCATCTCAATCCCTCTGTATCTTTGCCCGTTCGTACGCTTTACTTTCGTCCATGATCTTCTGATAAATCCGCTTTAAATACGGCACCAATTCTTTATCTGCCGTAAGACCGGCGATTTTAGACAAGACGGCCGCTTCCCGTTCACCGTCGAAAACAGCCATACGGTGCGCTTCTTTATAAGCGGCTACAGCGGCGACCGTTTTCATTCGTTCTTCCAAAAGTGATGTCATCTCTTTGTCAATCCGGTCAATTTCATTGCGACAAGCGTCCAGATCCATCGTAGCTCATTCCTTCGCAGAAAAAATACACTTATTTTATTAATTATACCGTAGTTTTCCTGCAAAAACTATTCGAATAGCCGCTTACGTACGTATATCATATAGTCATACTACATAATTAATATAGCCGCAACAATTGTATTACATACGGTCATTCGCTATAATGATAGGTATCCGAATTTTAGTAAAGTAAAATACTATTTAAAGAAAGTAGTGGTTTTTTCATGGCAGAAGAAAGACAAGAATTGCGACGCAGTCTGAAAGCGCGTCACATGAACATGATCGCCATCGGCGGCGCCATCGGTACGGGCCTTTTTGTGGCAGGCGGCGAGACGGTCAGTTCGGCAGGCCCGGGCGGCGCTCTCGTGGCCTATTCATTTATCGGCGTTATGGTTTATTTCCTCATGACCAGCCTTGGTGAAATGGCGGCGTACCTGCCTGTCAGCGGTTCCTTTGAAACCTACGCAAACCGATATGTGGATAAGTCTCTCGGCTTTGCTCTCGGTTGGAACTACTGGTTCAACTGGGCCATCACCCTGGCGGCGGAACTCGTTGCGGGCGCCCTTATCATGAAGTACTGGTTCCCGGACATCCCCGCTTCCGTTTGGAGCGGAATTTTTCTGGTTATCCTGTTCTCATTGAATTATCTTTCTACCCGTTCATACGGCGAAAGCGAGTTTCTTTTTGCAAGCATCAAGGTTATTACGGTTATTACCTTTCTCATCGTCGGTACGCTTCTTATCCTCGGAGTAGGCGGGGAATCGCCCGGCTTTGTCAACTGGACGATCGGAGACGCACCGTTCGTCGGCGGCGGTACCGCCATCCTCGGCATCTTCATGGTGGCGGGCTTTTCCTTCCAAGGTACGGAAATGATCGGGATCGCGGCCGGTGAAAGTGAAGACCCGGAAAAGAACATCCCGAAAGCGGTGCATTCCATTTTCTGGCGGATTCTTCTCTTCTACTTGGGCGCTTTCATCGTCATCGGATTCCTCATTCCTTATACGGATCCGAACCTCCTGAATACGGACGTTGAGAACATTTCCATCAGCCCGTTCACCCTTGTCTTTGAACGATTCGGTCTCGTTGCCGCGGCTTCCGTTATGAACGCCGTTATCCTGACGGCCGTCCTTTCGGCCGGTAATTCAGGCCTCTATGTTTCGACACGCATGCTCTATGCCATGGCAAAAACAGGGCAGGCGCCGAAACTCTTTCTCAAACTCAATAAGCGCGGCGTGCCGTCTTACGCCCTCTTCGCCACGGCCGTATTCGGCCTGGCCGCTTTCCTTACCTCCCTTATCGGTGAAGGCAAAGCATATGACTGGCTCGTCAACATCAGCGGCATGGCAGGTTTCATCACATGGATCGGTATTGCTGTCTGTCACTATCGTTTCCGCCGGGCATTCAAAGCGCAAAACAAAGATCTTTCAGCGCTGCCTTACAAGGCATCTCTCTTCCCGTTCGGCCCGATTCTGGCCCTTATCCTCTGCATTATCGTAACGGCGGGCCAAAACTATTCGGCCTTTACGGGTCCGGAAATCGACTGGTACGGAGCCAGCGTCGCCTACATCGGCATCCCCGTATTTTTGGCCGTTTTCCTCTATCATAAGGCAAAACACAAAACTCGTCTCATCCCTTTAAAAGATGTAAATCTGACGAGGGCGGAATATATAGAAGAGTAACGTACAAAAGGAACGCCTCAACCGGGGCGTTCCTTTTGTATGTCCTATATACGGGCCGGTACATATAAAACTGCTTTTACGCGCGGCGTTTTCTCAGAATAAAAACCTGTCATTTTAATTTCATCAAGATGTCCGCCGACACGTGCCGTACATCGGCAACACCTGTGATCATCATGGCGTCGGACAGTTCCCGTCTAATTTTCTCCAAGTAGAGAGCGATGCCCGCGGCCCCGCCGCCTACTGCCGCCACGGCAACAGGGCGGCCGATAAGGACTGCATCGGCACCTAAGGCGAGCATTTTGAGCACATCTTCACCGGAACGGATACCACCGTCCACAAGCACGGTAATCTTCCCTTTGACGGCCGCCGCAATTGCCGGCAGGACATCGGCCGTTCCCGCCATACCGTCGAGGACACGGCCGCCGTGGTTGCTGACGACAACGGCTTTGGCACCGGCAGCCGCGCATTGCAGAGCTTCATCGGCAGACATAATTCCTTTAACAATAAACGGTATATTCACGCTTTCCGCAACTTTACGGATACTTTCAGGGCTTTTCGGGCCGACAGGCTGTCCGAGAAGGCGCATATTAATAAGTGTAGCCGCATCAATATCGGCCGCCACCGCAGGAGCTCCGACAGCCTCGGCCAGCTTTGCCTTCTCTATTATCCGGGCGTCTTCACGCGGCTTGATCGTCGGCACGACCATGCCGGGACAGGCCTTACAAGCCGCCAGGGTACCTTCATACATATAGGGAGCCCCGCCGTCACCGCAAAAAGCAAGCGTACCCGCCGTCGTCGCCCCTTTGGCGACAGCCAGATCATACCTCAATTCTTCTTCAGCCGCATCCCCGTTTATCTTGCAATTGAGCGTAACCGCTCCGACAGGTGCCACCATAACAGGCATGGAAAGGGTCCTGCCGAAAAGAGGCATCGCCGTGTCCGGCTCTTCTATATGGGAAAGACTGTTCATAATCAGTCCGTATCCACGGAGAGCTTCAATATTACGAATAAAGGACCGTGCCGTCCTCAGCCCGCCAAAGCCGGGTATTTCGCCGATGCAGCCGAGGCCGTTGCATTCACGGCAGACCCGGCACCCTTTCATTTTTCTTTTTGCCTCCCGCCGTATTTCCGCATAATCCATTCCATCATCTCCTGTCATAGAAAAAACTGCTATCATAAAAATATGATAGCAGTTTTTCCGCAGTGCGTCTAATCTTGCCTCAGAGTTTCACGAACGCGTCTTTATCCGCGCCGCATACGGGACACACCCAACTTTCCGGCAAATCGGCCCACTTAGTACCTGCAGCTACACCGTTATCGGGATCGCCTTCAGCTTCATCGTAAATGTAACCGCATACTGTGCATTCATACTTTTCCATTTTTACTTACCTCCTAAAAATACAAAGAACCGATAATAAAACGACCAAATTAATCATACCACGTTAAACCGGGCCGTCAAATACAAAAAACACTCCCCTTTGAGGTGACCCCAAAGAGTCGGACTTTTCTGAGGTCATCTCACTTTTTCAGTAAGAGGAGGTGCTTTATTATTACAATTTATTGAAAGAATCCTTATCTACGCCGCATACGGGACATACCCAATCTTCCGGCAAGTCGGCCCACTTGGTACCTGCGGCTACACCGTTATCGGGATCGCCTTCAGCTTCATCATAAATGTAACCGCATACTGTGCATTCGTATTTATCCATTCTTAATTCCTCCTGATTTTATCAACTAATTATTATTATTAATTAACCATCTGTCTGTATAATATCATATATTCTTTGTTCTTGCAACAAGAATCAGGAGAATAGTCGGAAAAAATAATACGTTTATTGTAAAACGGCATACACACGATTTGTGACAGCCGTCCATATATCTATCTGCCGGCACTCTTCCTCAAGGACCGTTTCAGCTGCCGCGCACTGCCGCGCTATTGATTCGGGAGCTGTGCCGTTATAAGTTTTCCGTTGCCTGACGCACGTCTCTATACAAAGATAATGATGGATATCTGCACCGAACAGGGGATTCATAGCTTGTAATTCATCCAAACTGAGATCCTGTAAAACGATTCCTCTTTCGATACATTTACGAACGGCTCTGCCGACAACCGCGTGAGCCTCTCTGAAAGGCAGCCCCTTTTTTACAAGATAATCGGCCATATCCGTGGCGTTGGAGAAATCTTCTTCCAACACCTGACGCGTCCGTTTACCGTTGACGATCATGCCGTCAATCATATCCGCATAAACGGTAAGCGCAAATTTAAGATTATCAACGGCATCAAAAAGGCCTTCCTTATCTTCCTGCATGTCTTTGTCATAGGCAAGCGGAATGCCTTTCATCATCGTCAAAACACCCATGAGATGTCCGTAGAAGCGGCCGGCTTTACCGCGCACGAGCTCACAGATATCGGGATTCTTCTTCTGAGGCATAATCGATGATCCCGTGCAATGAGCATCATCCAGCTCAATAAACCCGAATTCCGCTGTCGACCAGAGAATAAGCTCTTCAGAAAGTCTGCTCAAATGCAGCATCGTGCCAGCAGCAAATTCAAGAAAAGCAATAATATAATCTCTGTCGCTGACCGCATCAAGACTGTTTTCATAAATTGACGCGAAGCCGAGCCGCTCAGCCACATAAGTCTGGTCCAACGGATAGGTAGTGCCGGCAAGCGCCCCCGCTCCGAGCGGCATCATATCGGCCATGTGCCAGGCAAACCGCAAATGCTTGAAATCCCGTGAAACCATGGAAAAGTAGGCCATCATATGATGGCTGAAGAGAATGGGCTGGGCCCGCTGCAAATGAGTATATCCGGGCATGATAACATCGCTGTTTTTTTTCGCCGACGCCAAGAGAGACTTTTGAAAACGGACGAGAAGTTCAGCAAGTCCGGTAATTTCCTTACGGACGTACAAATGTGTATCCAAGGCGACCTGGTCATTCCGGGAACGTCCCGTATGAAGACGCTTGCCGGCTTCACCGACGGCTTCGGTAAGGCGCTGTTCAACATTCATATGAATATCCTCCAACGCCGCGGAAAATTCAAAATCACCGGCTTCAATCTGCCTGTAAATTTCTTTCAGTCCGTGCACAATGGCATTCTTGTCGTCCGCGGAAATAATACCTTCTCTGGCAAGCATCGTCGCATGGACGATGCTGCCGCAAATATCTTCGGCATACATTCTGCAGTCGTATTGAACGGAAGCGTTAAATTCTTCTACCGCTTTATCCGTCGCCTTTGTAAATCGACCGCCCCACAATTTCATAGAAAAACTCCTCTCGCAACGGGGCCGGAGGCTGATTGCAGCCTCCGGCCGATATTCTCAACCGGTACCGTTCCCCTACTTCTTCTCCGTTTTCCGCATCATCATGGCTTTCATTTTTAGGGGCAAGCCGAAGAGGTTGATGAAACCTTCCGCATCTTTTTGGTTGTACACTTCGTCTTCACCGAACGTGACAAATTCTTCGCTATATAAGGAATACGGCGACGTCGATCCGGCACTGATAATATTGCCCTTATACAGTTTCAGCCGGACAGTGCCCGTAACCGTTTCCTGCGTCACGTCGACGAAGGCCGCCAAAGCGTCCCGTAAGGTGGAGAACCACATACCGTCATAAACGAGATCCGCATATTTGCCGGCAAGCTGTTCTTTGCAATGCATCGTCGCCCGATCAAGACAAAGATATTCCAGCTCTTTGTGCGCATACATGATGATGGCACCGCCGGGATTTTCATAAATGCCCCGGCTCTTCATGCCGACGAGTCTGTTTTCGACAATATCGACAATGCCTATACCATTTTTCGCACCGACGGCATTGAGTTTCGTCAAAAGCTCAACGGCACCCATTTTCTCTCCGTTAACGGAAACGGGAATGCCTTTTTCAAAGCCTATTTCCACGTATTCCGGCATATCCGGAGCTTTTTCGGGAGGTGTCGTTACCATATAAACCATATCTTTCGGCGCATTCGCCGGGTTTTCCAAATCCGCTCCTTCATGGCTGAGATGCCAGATATTCCAGTCCATACTGTACGGATACGGTTCTCCTTCCGTTTGATGCGCAATGGGAACATTATGTGCAGCCGCATATGCAAGGGCATCTTCTCTTGATTTAATATGCCACATTCTCCAAGGCGCAATCAGCTTGATATCCGGCGCCAGCGCTTTGACCGTAAGCTCAAACCGGACCTGGTCATTTCCCTTACCGGTCGCGCCGTGGGCAATGGCATCGGCTCCTTCCTTTCTGGCAACTTCAACAAGTTTTTTGGAGATAAGCGGCCGCGCAAAGGATGTGCCGAGAAGATATTTACCTTCATAGACACAACCCGCTTTAACGACGGGCCAAACATACTCTTCCAAAAATTCTTTTTTTATATCCATGATATAGACCTTAGACGCACCGGACGCATAAGCCTTTTTTTCAATGGCCGGAAAATCGTCAGGCTGACCCACATCGGCACAGGCCGCGATGACTTCGGCGCCTTTGTAGTTTTCTTTCAACCACGGTATAATCACGGACGTATCCAACCCTCCGGAATACGCTAAGACAATCTTTTTAATCTCATTCATTTTCCATACTCCTTTCATTATCTCGGCTTGGGTCGAAACAATATCGGCCGCTATGATGAGTAAAAGTATACACCTTTATGATATTTTATTCAAGTATTTTGTATATTATTTTATCCAAAAAATTCCGATCATTTTCTCATGGAAAACAAAAATCGCTTATTTTTGCGGTTTATACTACAATATGATATAATTCGTCCATATAGGAGGGCTTATGAAGAAAAAATATATTCTCTTCTTCATCGTTGCATTCGTCGCGACTATGGCCTGGAACCATATAACGGACAGAACCTATAAACCGACAGCCGCCGCGGCAAATGAAACGGAAGACGGCCACTCTGTATCGCCATATATTCATTTTCGTGAATCAATGCAGAGAAAAATCAACTCAATACACGGGTACGTACACCCCGACCGAATTCCGAAATCTTTAAAACAGGCAATCGTCGCGGTTGAAGATAAACGCTTTTATGAACACGGTGCCGTCGATCCCTTCGGCATTATCCGCGCAGCGGCAGTAAATGTCTATTCCGGAGAAACCGTTGAAGGGGGCAGTACACTGAGTCAGCAGGTCATTAAAAATTCCTTTCTTTCGCAAGAGCGGACGTTATCACGTAAAGGACGCGAACTTTTCCTGTCCATTTTGCTGGAGCGGAATTATACAAAAGATGAAATCCTGGCCATCTACCTGAATACGGCCTATTTCGGCGCTAACGCGACCGGGATTAATCAGGCCAGCCGCATCTACTTCGGTATTGACACGGAAAGTTTGACACTGGCTCAGTCGGCCATGCTTGCCGGTCTCGTCCAAGCGCCTACCTACTACAATCCTTTTGAAAACTACAGCGGCGCCAAAGCTCGTCAGAAAACGGTGCTTGAGCAAATGGTAAGCCAGGATATGATCACGCGCAGTCAGGCTGAGACAGCGTACAGAGAAAATATACATCTGCAAAAACAAGGAGAATAACGCAATGATCAATACCGGCGATACCTATGATCCTGTTAACGAAATAGGGCGTGTATTAAAAAAAATCAGACAAGAACGATCTTTAACCTTAGATAATGCAGCCGAAATTACCGGCGTAAGCAAGACAATGCTGGGACAGATCGAACGCGGCGTCTCCGTCCCGACGATCTCCGTCCTGTGGAAAATTGCCAAGGGTTTACAAGTCTCTCTTTCCACCTTGCTCAATGAACCGGAACAAAATTATAAACCGGTACATATTACTACGGAGATACCGCCGATTTACAATGAAAACCGCTCCATGATTCTCTATAATACCTTTCCGTTTTCACCGGTCCGCGGTTTCGAGTATTTTTATATTATCCTCAAGCCCGATACAATACATCATTCAGAACCCCACAGGGAGATGGTGGAAGAATATATAGTCGTGACGAAGGGCACGCTTACATTACTATTGGAAGATAAAACCTTTCATCTCGAGGCCCCCGCAAAAATTAATTTCCCCTGTAATATCCACCATACCTATGCCAACGAAACGAAGGAAGATGTCATATTTCAAAATCTGATGAAATATTGAACGCACGAAAATAACACCGTACCATACATGTGTTTACTTAATGATTAATGCATCCGAAATTCGGGGTACACATCAATTACGTATGGTACGGTGTTATCTTTTCAAAGCAGAACCGGCACCTTCTGCAGTGACTCGTTTTTACTACTTATAGGAAACCACTTCCACTCCTTGTGAACGTATGATATTTTCACATTTCTCCAGTTCTTCTGCCGAAGGAGTGCGGAATCCGGTATTTTCATATACCAATCCCAATTGTCGGTACTTATCTTTGCCATACTCATGATACGGCAACAGTTCTATTTTAGGATACGGAAGGTATCGTTTGACAAAAGCCGCCGTGTTTTTCACATTTTCATCATCCCCGTTTACCCCCATGATTAACGGAATACGGATAACAATTTGTTTTTCCTCCGCTCCGAGCGTGCGTATATTTTTCAAAATAAGCGTGTTATCTACACCGGTATAGTATTTATGCCGCTCTCTATCCATCATCTTAATATCAATGAACAGTAAATCCACTCGTTCCAAAACAGGCCGAATCCTGTCCAATTCAAAATAACCGCTTGTCTCCATCGTCTGACTGATCCCCAGATCATACATTGTCTGTGATAAATCGCACAGGAATTTTGCCTGCTGTGTACACTCACCGCCGGAATAAGTCACTCCGCCACCTGACTGTTCAAAAAATATACGCTGCGGCTCCAATGCGGATACTGCCTCCTCGACGGTTATTTCATAAAGACTGTTCCTCCGCGCCCCTGTAAGACATACGGTCACGCAAGCACCGCATCCGGTACAATTCCGTCTTACCTTTTCATCATTCAGGTCCGGTGCCAGACCTATCGGACAGGCGGCGCGGCATTCATCGCAAGCGGTACAGCGGGTCGAATCGTACATAATATGATTTTTCGTACTGAATCCTTCCGGATTGGCACACCACTTGCAGCGCAAAGGACAGCCTGCGAAAAAAATGATCGTCCGGATGCCGCTCCCGTCATTAAGCGAATAATGCTGTAACTGAAGCACCTTCCCTTTAGAAGGCATTATGTACGCTCCTGCGTATAATCGAGTCCTGCAGTGTTTTCGACAAGTGTACGAACTGAGTGCTGTAGCCGGCGACACGGACCAGTAAATCTTTGTAATTTTCCGGATGGGCCTGCGCATCAAGCAATGTTTCCGTAGACAGCGTATTGAATTGGACATGGAAGGCGCCCAGATCAAAAAACGCCAGGACGGCGGCAGCAAGGCTGCTGCGCCCTCGTTTCGTATTAACAAGCTCATGACCCAGTCTGATATTCAGCAACGTACCGCCGGAATGAATATCCTGATTCATTTTTGCCGCCGATTTCATAACTGCCAACGGCGTAGATATATCCGTTCCCGCGACCGGTGAAACCCCCTCCGAAATTGGAGTTCCCGCTTTTCTGCCGCTGGCGGTGGCTCCAATGACACGACCGGTCGGGATAAAGTTGGAAATACCCATAAAAGCGCTGACAAATCGGCTCCCGTAAATATCAGTATACGTACTTGCCTTTTCGTTGAAATGATTAGCTATCTTACGGGCAATATCATCTACGAAATCATTATCATTGCCGTACTTAGGCGCTCCGACAGCCAAGACCCGCAGCTTTTCATATCCTTCCCAGTTATGATCAAGAGCCGTTAACAATTCATCTACAGTGCAAACTTTATCAACGTAAACGAGTTGTTTAATTGCAGCAAGGCTGTTCGCCGTTTCCGCCAGTCCGATACCCGTAAGCACCGGCCCAATATTATATTTGGCCCCGCCCTCCACCAGATCCCGTCCCGACTCAAGGCATTCCCCGAACAAAGCGGAAAACAGGGGGCGCGGAATCATTTCCTTCTGTAATTTCTGAGCAACGAGCGTGCCTGCAACGGAAATTTCAATTAAATTATCAAACTGTTTGAAAAACGCGGCTTCCAGTTCTTCATATGTCTTAAACTTACGGGATCTGTTTAAAGCAAGGCCCATCTGTTTGCCCGTAAGGCGGCTTTTTCCACCGTTGGTAGCATATTCCAGAGCACCGCTGAAGTTGACGTTAACGGTACTGGTCCATTCAAAAGTCTTACGGAAGTGCGGCACAACACAACCGCAATTATTCCAATCGCGCGCATCTTCCGTTTCATATCCTAAATTTTTCAACATGCGATATCCGGTTCTATCACTGTGAATAGCCGGAAATCCCGTTCCCTGTGCGACCAACTCCATAACAGCATCGATAAACTCACGCGGACTGTCTCTGGATATTCGAACAGAAAGCCCCGGCTGGTGTGTCTTTAACTCCGAAGTTGCTCTCAACGCTAAATAACTGAGTTCATTCGTAACATCTTTACCGTCCCGATCACAACCTCCGACAGTAAGATTCTGAAACTGGTTATAGCCGGCAAAAAAATCAGCTGTATTAGCTGAAATAGTCCAGACCCATTCAGATAATTTCAACCAGTAACATTCAATAAGCTCCAAAATTTCTTCATTACTGTGAAGCTTATGTCGAACGTCATATTGATAATACGGGTACATATACTGATCAAACCGACCGGGATTTAAAGAAAGGGGATTTTCCATCAAGATTCCGCCCAGTTGATAGAACCAGATCATCTGTAAAGCTTCCTGAAATGATGCGGGAGAAAATTCGGGAACACGCCGGCAAATGCGAGCAATATCCATCAACTCACGCTTACGCTCTTTGTCCTTTTCAGTTTCTGCCGTCAATTCGGCTTTGTCGGCATAACGGCGGGCCAGTGTAATCAATCCCTTGCTTACTAAAATAACCGAATCATAAAACTCTCTTTTTTCCCGATCCCCCGGATATGAAAGGTTTAACTTACTTTTTTTCGCCCTGCACTCTTCAATAATGCCGCGGAATCCTTTAGGAAATAATCCGTCTTCATAGTCCGGCGTAATTTCACCGACAGATTGCCGCCATTTTGAATCAATATCAATAATACCCGTATCAACGGCAACTTTTGCGATTTCTTTCGGCAGTTGCGCCAAATATGCCTCTTCAAGGGATTTTCCCCGCCAATAGGGGAATATATGATTACGCACAAATTGCCGCTGTTCATCGGTCATTTCGTAAGGATCCTGTACGCGTTCAGAAAAATTGTCCATTTCCGCATCTACCCATGTCCAAGAAAATTCGGGTGTCAGAATACCGCACTTGCGAAACTCACCGACGGCACCGACAATTAACTCTCCGGGAAAGATAGTAACCGCCAACTGTTCACAAACGGCGCCGAAAGCCTTGGCTCTTCGTATAATCACCGGTTCTCCCTCAGTCTTTTTATACGCTTCCGTCCAAATTCTCGCCCGTTCATACGAAATATGGGGTTTACTGTTTACGTAATTATCTTTCGCCATTTGAATACGTTCCGTCAACATAACCTATCACCTCCGCCTTGTACATACGCTATAAAGTCTATATAGTCATTATAACATATTAACTGCGTAAAAATGAAGGAGCTGCCATACTGATATAGTTCCGTTTCATGTATGATAATTTTTTATGACACTGCAATTTCTTCAAAGTATTCTCTCCCGGCAGTGAACAGGCGGATATATATTACATCCGAATTTCACGACGACTCGATTATTAATACTGTATCTCTTTATGTTCGATGCTGAACTGAATTGTTAAAAGAAAAATTAAAAAGCACTCTCTGAGGTGACTCCAAAGAGAGTGCTTCTTGCTTACAGCCTATAAATCTTTTATCGCTTCTAAAAGTTTATCTACATTGGCGGGATCGGTAGCCCATGACGTACAAAAACGCGTTACAATGCGGCCGTCTTTCATATCTGCAAAATGGTCAAAATAAAAACCCTTTTCCTTCAGTTTGTCAAACTGTGTCTGCGTGAAAATAGGCAGTTGCTGATTCGTCTCGTGGTTATGAAGAAAATCAAAGCCCGCCTCTTTAAATCCCTTATGCATTTTTACGGCTAAATCGGCCGCATGTCTGGCCAAACGGAAATACAGATTGTCCGTAAAGAGCGTCTCATATTGAATTCCCAAAAGCCATCCCTTGGCAAGCAGGGCGCCGCGCTGTTTTATATGGTACGGAAACTCGCGTTTCAGTTCTTCATCGACAATGACCGCAGCTTCCCCGAACAGGGCGCCCTGCTTTGTTCCGCCGATAGTAAAGACATCGCAAAGATGCGGCAAGTCTTCCAGTTTTAAATCGTTGCCCGGTGATTCCACGGCATATCCGAGACGAGCGCCGTCAAGGAAAAGAAGAAGGCCGTATTTCTTACATACGTCGTGAAGTGCTTTTACTTCCGCCTTCGTATAGAGGGTCCCTACTTCCGTCGTTTGAGAAATATAAACCATACCGGGCTGTACCAAATGGGTCCGGTGCGCATCGGCCGTATAGGCCTTGCATCGTCTCTCAACCTGCTCCGGTCTAATTTTGCCGTCGGGAGAAGACACGGAAATAACCTTGTGTCCCGTCAATTCAATAGCGCCTGCTTCATGAGTATTAATATGAGACGTAACAGGAGCAATGACACCCTGATAATTTTTCAGGGCCGCCCCGATAACGGTGAGATTGGCCTGCGTGCCGCCGACAACAAAACAGACGGCAATATCCTTCGTTTTGCAAGCCTCCCGGATCAGTTCACATGCCCGCCCGGTATGAGGATCACAGCCGTAACCGGGATTTTGCTCATAATTTGCCTGCGCGATGGCCTCCAAGATCTGCGGCGCCGCGCCTTCCAAGTAATCACATTCAAATCGAATCATTCGCATTTCCTCCTGACATATGTGGGTGCCGGGAAAACTCTATCGTTTCGACACTTTTGCCTGCATCAGCATGTTCAACACGTCCGGTAAAAGATCGTCACTGCCTTCATTGCGGCCTATAATGAGCGCCGCTTCCGTGTACGTGCCGTGCTGCCAGGCAAGAATATACATCCGTTCGATAAACCCGTTCCCGTTGATAAAGAGATTTCGCTCCACTGCGCCCGTATAGAAAACCGTTCCGTTGCTCTTATGTTCCGTAAGAGCATCAACCAAATAAAAGCCGCGGGGCAACCGTTGCCGCAATGCGTCATTGGCAGCGGTTACAGACATACCGTCTGTACCGATAAGGCTCCGTACCTCTGCCGCCGACAGCGTATAATGCAGCATATAAGCATACTGAAACACACCTTGATCCATCTTGACGATTTGGTAGGTTCGCGGTGTATTGGCCGGCAACACTTCGGCAATATACGCCGCCATATCGTTATCTGCTTCCTGAGCGGCAAGCGTCGGTTGCGTTCCCGCTTCCATATAAATATTCTGCGGCACCGTCACACTGCCCCAATTATCGAGGATCGTTTGTGTGCCTTTATTTTTAGCCGCTGCCGGAGCCGTTACAATCAACATAGCCGCCATAAGGCAGGCAATCCATTTTGATTTCATAAGTGTACCTTCTTTTCAGTATTTTCTATCGCTATTTTATACTATTTTCATAAACAGTGTCAAAACGGGTAAAAGATACTCCGTCCAACTCATCGTGAAGGGCTATTCCCGAATAGCCTCTTCCTCGATAAGAGCTTTACCGGGTTTAACGAAAAGCCAGCAAACGATTACGACAATACCGAAAAGCGCGGTAGTTATGAAAGCGCTGTCCCAGCCGTACGCTTCTACAAGAAAAGCCGTCCCGATCGGCGCCAAAATGCCGCCTATATTCCCCCAGAGATTGATCCACCCGGAAACGGATCCCGTGTACCTGCCGCCGAGAGAAATAACGGAAGACCAGCTGGCGCTCATGCAGAAGCCGAGGAAACCGAGAGAAACGGTCATCCAGAAAATGTTCATGCCCACAGACGATGTATTCGCCGCCATAATGAGGCCGACAGACGTCACGACGATACCGATAACGGCCGATACAGTACGCATGGTATACTGTCTTTGTTTATTGACACCCATGGCAAGTTTATCGGAGAACCAGCCCGCCAAGAGAACCGTTGCGGTCAGCGCAAGCCACGGCAGGGATGCCCAGAATCCCATTGATTTTAAAGAAAGCCCGTGCGCTTCCGTCAAATAGAGAGGCAACCAGGCGAGAAATACATACATAATATAGTCGACGACCATAAACTGGATACCGACCGCCCAGAAACGGGGATTACATATTAACCGGTGCCAGGGAGCGACTTTCTTTTCGTATGACGCTTCGTTGCGTCCCAAATTGATATAGGCCGTTTCAGCGGCATTGACATGCTTGTTTTCCGCCGGATCATCCGTCAGGCAGCGATGCCAGATAAAGGATAAAAGAATTCCCGCACCGCCGAAAATAAGAAATACTTCATGCCAACCGAAAACCGTGATCAAACCTACGGTTACGGCGGGACCGACAACGGGGCCGAAGAATACGCCCGCAAGGATGGCCGAGCTGGCCTTCCCTTTTTCGTTACTGTTGAACCATTTAAACGCGGTCTGCCCCAATGCGGGAAATACGGGCCCTTCACCGATCCCGAAAGCGAAGCGGACGGCCGCAAAGCCGAGTTTTGTCGTTGCCGCCGCGGTCAGGGCCGTGAAGAAAGACCACCAGAACATGGCAACCGTACCGGTCTTCCGAAGGCCGAATTTTTCGGCAATAATGCCGCCGGGTACCTGCATCAGCGCATAACCCGCAAAAAAACAGGTCTGAATAAAACCCATATCGACTTTATTAAAGCCGAATTCCTGCACAATGACAGGTGTTGCGACGGACAGATTGACACGATCCATATATGCTATAAAACTAATGAGAAAAATAAAGAGCGCTACTTTCCATCTGAACTGAGTCATCTTTTGCGCGGTACGTGCTTGACCGTCTACATTTTCCATACTGAATCACCTTATATGTATAAATTTCTTTCTGAAAAAGAGAGATAAAAATATAGGGCCGCCGTAACTGTTGCCGGCAGCACCTATATTTAAAACACATTTCACTTTGCGGTTTATCTTTTTCAGGAAAGATTGAACTTATTATCCGAAAATCAGACGGTCTTGTCAATGCGTTTTTCTTATTTTTTTAATTTTCTCTTAGATCAAACGATAAACTATATCGTTTCTATGATTTATTCATATAAGACCTTGCAAGACGTGAGTACATTCCCCCGCTGGCATATAAAAGTCCTTTCAGTTCAAGTACGGCAAGAACGGTTGACAACCGGTCCGCACTAAGTCCCGACATACCTGTTAATTCTTCTGCCGACAACATCTCATCGTCTTTGAGCAGTTCCCACAGAAGCCGCTCTTCTGCCGACAGCTGTAATTGTATCTCCTCCGGCACCGTACAGGCTTCTTCATTAAGCCAGCCGTATTCACGGGCTATATCTTCCGCCGACAAGAGCGGCAACGCGCCGTTACGAAGAAGGTTGTTCGTTCCTTTGGAAAGGTTGGAAAATATGGTCCCGGGTACGGCAAAGACATCCCGTCCCTCGTCAAGGGCAAGATCCGCCGTAATGAGAGAACCGCTACGCACATCCGCTTCAACAACGGCGGTGCATAGAGCCATGCCGGCAATAATACGATTACGCGCGGGAAAATTTCCCGGCAAGGGTGCCGTTCCAAAGGGAAATTCACTGCATACGGCGCCGCCTTGAGCCGCAATTTCAGCAAAGAGAGCTTCGTTTTCAGGCGGATAGGATATATCCAGTCCCGAACCGGTAACGACAATTGTTTTCCCTTTGCCCTCAAGAGCTCCTAAATGAGCTTGCGTATCTATGCCGCGAGCGCCGCCGCTGACGACGGCGGCACCGAACCGCACCGTATCCCGGGCGAGGAGACGCGCCGCATTGCGGCCGTAAACACTACCCTTGCGTGCGCCCACAATAGCAACAGAACGCGCCGTTGACGGCAGTCTGCCGCAGCAGTAAAGTACGGGCGGCGGATTTTTTATTTCTTTCAGCAGGATCGGATAATCGGGATCATGCCATGTTACGGCCACCGCGTGAAAACGGCTCAATTTGGCCAGGAGTTCATCAAAATCAAAGTGTTTCCGCCAGTGCAGAAGTAAGTCGACAGCACTTTTCTTCAAATCGGAATGACCGATATCACCGGTCCAAATATCCGTCGCCGAGCCGAACCGTTTGATAAGCTTACGCAACATGGCCGGGCCGACCTTAGGCAGAGCGGCCAAGGCAATAAAACAGAGCTGTTCCTGTGTATACTTTTTGCCGGCATCATCCGTGCCCACGCTCTCACATCCTTTGTAAAGTATTACGATAACTGACGGTTTCAGCAATATGGCGCTCTCCTATATCTTCGGCGCCGTCCAAATCGGCAACCGTCCTGGCTACCTTAATAAGACGATCATACCCGCGGGGGCTCAATTTTAATTTCCTGAACACTTCTTCTAAAAGCCGTTTGCCGTCCGGCGTAATGCGGCAGGTTTCGCGGATCTCTTGATGGCCCATATTACCGTTTCTATAGATACGGTAAGGTTCCAGACGCTTTTCCTGCCGTTTGCAGGCCGACAGGACACGTTCCCGTATAACGGCGGAACTTTCCTGTTTAACGGCTGACGTGAGTTCTTCATATTTCGGGCGCTCTACGGTAATATGAAGATCGATACGATCCAAAAGAGGACCGGAAATCTTCCGTACGTACCGCCTGATTTCACCGGATGTGCAGGCGCAGATATGGTCTTTATCATGCAGATAACCGCAAGGACAGGGATTCATAGCCGCAATGAGCATGAACCCGGCCGGATACGACAAGGCGGCATTGACACGGACGAGATTTACTTTCCCGTCCTCTAAAGGCTGACGCAGGACCTCCAGAACGGACCTGGAAAATTCGGGCAATTCATCAAGAAAAAGAACGCCGTTATGACTAAGCGTGACTTCTCCCGGTTTGGGAACGGAACCGCCGCCGATAAGACCGGCAGCGGATACAGTATGGTGCGGACTGCGGAAAGGCCGTTCCATAAGCCGGTCTTCACGATGAAAGAGGCCAGCTACACTGTATATCTTGGTCACTTCCAACGATTCTTTCAAATTCATGGGCGGCAATATCGTCGGTATACGCTTAGCCAGCATGGACTTACCGGCACCCGGCGGACCTACCATAAGCAGGTTATGACCGCCTGCAGCGGCAATTTCCAGGGCTCGCTTGGCAATGAACTGCCCCTGGACCTCACTGAAATCGACATCATAACGCGGTAAAGTTTCGTTATTTTTCCCCGGTTTAGCTGCCGTAAGCGGTGCAAGCCCCTGTAAATGTTCCACCAGATCTGAAAAAGTCGCTACAGCATATACATCGATACTTCCGCACAGCAAAGCTTCCCCTGTATTTTCAGGACTAACGAATACTTTCTTAAAACCGCTTTCCGCCGCGGCAAGAACCATTGACAACACGCCGGCAGTCTGACGCACGCGCCCGTCCAAAGACAACTCACCCATAAAGAGGCAGCTCTCGCAAGCTTCCGGCTTAATCTGCCCGCTCGAAACCATAAGCGCTACGGCTATAGGTAAATCCAGGCCGGCGCCTTCCTTTTTCATATCCGCCGGTGCGAGATTAACCGTAATCCGCCGCATCGGGAATTCAAAGCCGCTGTTTTTCACGGCAGCCCGTACCCGTTCCTTCGATTCCTTAACCGCTACTGTCGCCATACCGACAATATCGAAGGCAGGCAAGCCGTTGGCAATATCCGCTTCAACTGTAATTAAACGGCCGTGCAGGCCTAACACGGCCGCTCCGAAAATCCGTGCAAACATACTGCTTACTCCACTGAAAACGCATGCGTAATATGTCTGAATAAAGAAGATCTTCCCGGGGGCTTGAATATTTCGATGACGTCAAAGCGGCAGGGCCTGTCCCACCGGTTATATCTGTTTAAGTAGAACTGAGCCGTTTGTATTATCTTTTGCCGTTTTATCGGTACCACCGCTTCGGCAGGCAAGCCGTAATCCAACGACCGGCGTGCTTTCACTTCTACAAAAACGACAGTCCTGCCGTCTTCGGCAATAATATCTATTTCACCGGTCGCCGCCCTGTAATTGAGACAACAAAGAGTATATCCTTTTTCTTGCAGATAAGCAGCGGCTTCCCGTTCCCCCGTTGTGCCGAACGCCTTATCATCCGTCATCGTCATTCCTCCTCCAATACTTACTATACAGTGCTTTTCTGAAATAACGATTAAAGCGTCCATTAAAATTTCATTAAAGAAAAAGCGGCAATACCGAAACGGTATTGCCGCTGCTTGAAACTTTTATTATATCCCTTTTACGGCCAAAAACACGATGACAGCCAATAAAGCAATAACGGCTATAGTACGAACAGTCTTCGCCGTATTCACGGGCCGGAGCGTCTTCTTATCTTTCTTTTCCATTTACACTCCCGGCCAGGCCATTTCCTTGCCGCCCAGAATATGCGCATGCAGGTGGTGCACGGTTTGACCGGCTTTTTCACCGGTATTGAAAACAACACGATAGCCGTCTTCAGCAAGACCTATCTTTTCTGCCGTTTTCTGAATAGCCGTGAGCATTTTGCCGGCCACCTCCGTATCGGCTTCCGTAAGCGCCGCAATACTCCGTACATGTTTTTTCGGAACGACGAGAACATGTACGGGTGTCACGGGGGCGATATCTTCAAAAGCATAAAAATTATCGTCTTCATATACTTTTCTGCTCGGGATTTCACTCTTCGTAATTTTACAGAAAATACAATCTTCCATTTAAAATGCCTCCTTTACTCTTCCTGTAAGGACAGTGCCGTCTCTGCCTGTCAACAGGACATCTATAATACGGCCTCTCTCACATCCGGCCGGTACTGCCACGCGGACCCGTTCATATTGTTCTGAAAAGCCTTCCCCCGCATTGTCCTTTATTTCTTCCAATAAAACCTGTACCTCCGCTCCGATCAAACTGTCGAGAAGCGCTTTTTTCTGCCGTTCTGAAAGAGCGTTGACCGTATCGACACGCCGCTTCTTCACATTATTCGGCACTTGACCTGCCATCGCGGCGGCGGGTGTCCCCTGCCGCGGCGAATAGGGAAAGGCGTGGATATGGGAAAACCGCAAGCGGTTTAATGTGTCCATGGTCTCCGCAAAGAGCATATCCGTCTCACCGGGAAAACCTACAATCAGGTCGGTCGACACGGTGAGGCCTTGAATCCGTCCGGTCAATCGTTCAATCAGAGAAATATACTCGTCTTTTGTGTAACGACGCCGCATGGATTGTAAAATTTCATCGGCCCCCGACTGTATAGGCAGATGCAGATGAGGGCAAATACGGGACGACGAATTGATAACATCAATCAGAGCATCATCAATCTCCGCAGACTCGACGGAGCCCATCCGTATGCGTTCAATATCCGTTTCTTCAATAAGGCGTTTGAGGATAAGCGCCAATGTGGGCTGCTCAGGCAAATCAAGTCCGTAGGCCCCGAGATGGATCCCCGTGAGAACGATTTCTTTAAACCCGGCTTCGGCAAGACGTCCGGCTTCGGCTATAACCGCATCGGGGCGACGTGATTTAAGGCTTCCCCGCGTATACGGAATGATGCAGTAGCTGCAAAAATTATTGCACCCTTCCTGGATCTTCAAATCGGCGCGTGTATGTTCAACCGCTGACGGATAGAGAGGGATTTCTTCAAAAGCGTCTCTGCCCATAACATCATGCACGGCCTGTACGGCCACATTCGTACGTTCAGACAAAAGACGGTTGACGACGGGCACAATATTTTTCCGTTCATTTGTACCGATAACGGCGTCGACGTCGGGAATGGCCGCCAGCGCGTCCGGACTGAGTTGGGCATAGCATCCCGTCACGATAACGAGACCGTCGGCATTATTCTTTTTTGCCCGCCTGATAATCTGGCGGGATTTCTTTTCGCCCATATGTGTAACGGAACACGTATTGATAACATATACATCGGCACGGCCGTTAAAATCGGTCTCCGTAAATCCGTCGGCGAAGAAAAGGCCGCGTATACTGTCCGTGTCATATTGATTTACCCGGCAACCGAGCGTCGTAAAAGCGATAGTCGGCATCACTTAAAACCTCTTTCATACATAATAACGGCAGCTGCCGTAAGTGCCGCCGTCTCGGCACGCAAAATACGCCTGCCCAGAGAAACGGTCATACACCGCTCACAGGTTTTGAGAAACTCTATTTCTTCCCTCGCAAAACCGCCTTCCGGCCCGATACAGACGACCGTATCCGCCCTGCTCGCCGCAACTGCCGCGGCCTGCGCCGGCACCGTTTCCAATTCATAAGGGACGACGATAAAACGATCTCCGTAATCACGGACAAGCTCAGCAAGAGAATGTACGTCATCAACAGGCGGCACGTCCGTACGACCGCATTGTTTTGCCGCTTCTAAAGCTATTTTTTGCCATCTTTTACATCTTTCAAGGCGGCGTTTTTCATTTAATTTTACTACACAGTATTTCATTTGTATAGGAATAATGCGGTTTACGCCAAGTTCCGTCGCCTTTTGAACGAGCCAGTCGAACTTATCGTTTTTCAGAACGGCAGCCGCTAAAATGAGTTCGGGGCCTGCCGCGTCAGTTTCTTCCACCCGTGCAACAGGCAGAAGGACAGCCTCTTTCCCGTCCATGCCGTTTATTTTACAGTGAAAGGAGGCGCCCCTGCTGTCCGTTACGATGACCTCATCACCTGCGGCAGCCCGCAGGACACGCATAAGATGATGCGTGTCGTCGGCTGTCAGATGAAATTCTCCGCCTATAGGGAAAGATGTAAACAGTTTTCTCATTACGTTTTCCTCAAAACGACGGTATACCAGCCGTTTTCCAAATCTTCGGCAATCTGTGTAAAACCGCGTTTCCGCACGACCTGACGGACTTCATCAATCCGTTCGTCAATAATGCCGCTGCCGATAAAAATGCCGTTTTCTTTCAAGTATGACGGAAGTTCCGGTAAAAGGCGCAAAATAAGGTCGGTCACCAAATTGCCGACAATCAAATCTGCCCGGGGAACAGCATCGCCCAGGTCATTCAGCAGATCACTCCGTGAAATATCCAGAATTTCGTCGACACCGTTCAACTTCGCATTAACAGCGGCCTGTTTTACAGCCGCAGGATCAAAGTCGACAGCCCTTACTGCGGCCGCGCCGCATTTTGCAGCCGTAACGGCAAGGATTCCCGTGCCTGTACCTATATCATATACGATTTGACCGGGCCGGACAAACTTTTCCAGATAACGGACGCACATACGCGTCGTATCGTGAAACCCACTGCCGAAAGTCACTCCGGGTTCAATACGGAGTACTTCCGCCGCGTCGGGAGGATCCGTTTTTTCCCATACCGGTACGACCCAAAAACGTTCCGATATTTTCTCGGCACAAAAATACTGCTGCCACGCATAAAGCCATGTATCCTCTTCAGCCCGCCCCTGTACAAAAGTGTATGCCTGCCAAGCGGGATTGTCCGCCCACAAGGCGTCAAGGCACGCCTTCATACGGGCGATAACCGTATCCGCGCCCTCATCGGGTATATGGACGGTCAAAGAGACAAGACCGTCCCTCGTTTTATCATCATGAATTATAGAACCGTTCGTACCGCATTCCCACAGCAGCAGACTGACAATATCGACGGCCGCGGCCGGGACGATCAACTCCGCTTCTCTCCATTTCATAAGCTTTATTTCCCTCAACCGAAAAAGCTGCGGACATGTATAACGCCCGCAGCCATATACTTATATTCCGGCTGCAAATCGACTGTATCCGATAAATTTCTCACGAATAAACTTTGTCAATTTGTCCCAAAATCCTTCTTTTTTAGTTTTTTTTTCCTTTTTATCCGCCTTTTCGTCGTCTTCCGTAATCCAATCCTCACCGCCGGCAATACCGAATTCTCTGAGTAATTCTTTCTGCCTGTTATTCAGACGCCTCGGTACCGCAATATTGACCTGTACATGATGATCGCCTCGCCTGTCCTTCGAGCCGAGATAAGGAACGCCCTTGCCTTTGATGCGGAAAAGCGTCCCCGTCTGCGTGCCGGCGGGAATCTTTAAATCAATCTTACCGTCCATCGTTTCAACACGAATTGTCGAACCCAATGCGGCTTGAGTAAAACTGATCGTCTGCTGGGAAATGATATCGTTGCCGCGACGAACGAAACGGTCGTCCTTACGCACGAAAATATAAACATATAGGTCACCGTGACCGCCGCCGTGACTGCCCGGTTCACCTTCACCGGCCACGCGCAGGCGAGCGCCGTCATCAACACCGGCCGGAACTCTGATTTGGATTTTTTTGCGTACTTTGACATTACCTGTGCCATGACATTTTTTACATTTCTTTTCGATAATCTTGCCCGAACCGCCGCAACGTGTACATGTCCGCACATTGACCATCTGTCCGAAAGGCGTGTTCTGCACGACCCGTTGCTGGCCCGTGCCGTGACAATCGGGGCAGGTGCCTATGTTACTGCCCGGTTCGGCACCGTTGCCGTGACAATGGTCACAGGTATCTTCCTTCGGGACGGTAATTTCCATTTCCGTCCCGAAAACAGCTTGTCTAAAGGAGATGTCGATATCATAGCGCAAATCCGCACCACGCTGAGGACCGTTTTGCTGTCTGCTGCGACCGCCGCCGCCGAAGAAAGAATCGAAGATATCGCCGAAACCGCTGAAGTCCTGCCCGAAACCGCCGAAGCCGCTCTGACTGAAGCCGTCGAACCCGCCGGCACCGCCGCCCTGAAAAGCGTCGGGACCGAACCTGTCATACTGTGCGCGTTTCGTTTTGTCCGACAAAATACTGTACGCTTCATTGATTTCCTTAAATTTCTTTTCCGCTTCTTCCGGGTTATCCCGGTTTTTGTCGGGGTGATACTTGACGGCAAGCTTACGGAACGCCTTTTTTATATCGGCCTCGCTCGCATCTTTCGATACGCCGAGCACTTCATAATAATCTTTTTTACTCATTCTAGGCAGCTCCTTTTCTTACATCTTATTTCTGGTCGTCATCCACTACCTTATAATCGGCGTCAACAACGTTGTCATCAGCTTGGTCCGCATTACCGCCCGCCTGTTCCTGACCGGCAGACTGCTGCGCTGCCTGCTGCTGAGCTTCAGCCTGTTTATACATATCGCCGCTCAATTCATAGAGAGGTTTTGTCAATGCTTCGGACGCGCTCTTGATCTGTTCGATATCATCGCCCTTCATGGCTTCTTTCAAAGCGGCAATCTTATCCTTTACTTCGGACACCTTTGCCTGGTCCGCTTTATCGCCTGCCTCTTTCAGAGTCTTTTCAGCCTGATACACGAGAGAATCGGCGTTATTTTTAGCTTCAATAGCTTCTTTGCGTTTTTTATCTTCCGCTTCGTGAGCAGCCGCTTCTTTTATCATGCGGTCAATTTCACTCTGATCGAGTCCTGACGAAGAAGTGATAGTGATTTGCTGTTCCTTGCCCGTACCGAGATCTTTTGCGGAAACATTTACAATCCCGTTGGCATCAATATTGAAAGCGACTTCAATGCGGGGTACGCCGCGGGGAGCCGCAGGAATGCCGGTCAATTCGAAACGGCCGAGAGTCTTGTTATCCGCAGCCATTTCACGTTCACCCTGAAGAACGTGTACATCAACGGAAGGCTGGTTGTCAACGGCTGTCGAGAAAATCTGTTTGCCTTCCGTCGGAATGGTTGTATTTCTTTCGATAATCTTCGTGAAGACACCGCCCATTGTTTCGATGCCGAGAGACAAGGGAGTTACGTCGAGGAGCAACACGTCCTTGACGTCGCCGACGAGAACGCCTGCCTGAATAGCCGCGCCTATAGCGACGCATTCATCCGGGTTGATACCCTTGTCCGGTTCTTTGCCGAGAATATGTTTAATAGCTTCCTGTACCGCCGGAATGCGGCTGGAACCGCCGACGAGGATAATCTTGTCGATTTCGTCGATAGAAAGGCCCGAGTCTTTAATCGCCTGGCGGGTCGGTCCCATCGTATCCTGTACGAGGTTTGCCGTCAATTCATTGAATTTAGCGCGCGTAAGCGTAAGATCCAGATGTTTCGGCCCCGTTGCGTCCGCCGTGATGAACGGCAGGTTAATATTGGTCGACAGGACGGTGGACAATTCAATCTTTGCTTTTTCGGCAGCATCTTTCAACCGCTGTTCGGCCAATTTATCCTGAGAAAGGTCAATACCGGACTGCCCTTTGAATTCGGAAACCATCCAATTCATAACGGTGTTGTCGAAGTCGTCGCCGCCCAGATGGGTATTGCCGTTTGTCGCTTTTACTTCAAATACGCCGTCACCCAGTTCAAGAATAGATACATCGAACGTACCGCCGCCTAGGTCGAATACGAGGATTTTCCCGTCGCCGCCCTTATCGAGGCCGTATGCAAGAGCCGCCGCCGTCGGTTCATTGATTATGCGGAGAACGTCAAGGCCGGCAATCTTACCCGCATCCTTGGTGGCCTGACGCTGGCTGTCGGAGAAGTATGCCGGCACGGTAATAACCGCCTGCGTTACTTTTTCGCCCAAATAAGATTCAGCATCTTCTTTCAGTTTCTGCAGGATCATTGCTGAAATTTCCTGCGGTGTGTAGTCCTTGCCTTCAATTTTTACCGTATAGTTTTCACCCATGTGACGTTTAATGGAAGAAACCGTATTTTCCGGATTGGAAATAGCCTGACGTTTGGCCAGCTCACCGACGAGCCGTTCCCCTGTTTTGGAAAAGCCGACAACGGACGGGGTCAAACGGGAGCCTTCCGTATTTGTAATTACTGTAGGTTCGCCGCCTTCCATAACTGCGACGACCGAGTTTGTAGTACCCAAATCAATACCGATTACTTTAGACATATTAAATTCCTCCTCAATATATACACACGATCTGTTAACCGTTAAATGCAACTTTTACCATGGCGGGACGGATTGTTTTGTCCCCGAGCAGATAGCCGTCCTGCAAGACTTCCACTATCGTATTGTCAGGCACGCCCTCAGCAGGTACGCGCATAACGGCCTGATGATAGTTCGGGTCGAAAGGTTTATCAAGCGCCTCAATCTTTGTCACGCCCGTCTTTTCAAGGACACCTGCAAGCTGTTTATAAATCATTTCACAGCCTTCGATAAAAGGTTTTACATCGTCATTTTGTTTCTCCTGCGGCACTTGCAGCGCCCGTTCAAAATTATCGATGACCGGCAGGATGTCGGCGACCATCTCCCCCCTGATGACATTGGCCACTTGCAGGCGTTCCGCCGAAGAACGCTTTTTAAAGTTCGCAAAATCCGCCTGAAGACGCACGAACTTGTCCTGTATTTCTTTTACGGCAGCGGCCGTTTCTTCGGTTTCCGCCGCGTCTTTTTCCGCTGTCGCCGCTTCTTCGGCAGGATCTTCATCCTGTTTTTCCGTATTTACATTAACATCCAGTACAGATGCATTCTGCTTCTCATCCTGCTCCTCATGTTTTTCTTCATTCTCGCTCATCTGTTGTCTACCTCCCTACTTGTCATCATGATAGTGCGCCAGAACTTGTATCATATGCTCTTTCATAAAATCGAGCAGCCCGATTATCTTGGCATATTCCATTCTCGTCGGGCCTAATACGGCAATTTTTCCGAGAACTTCATCGTTCCCCCTGAAGGTCGCTTCAATGATACTGCAGTCATTGAGCGGTACCGGCGAATGTTCATCGCCGATACGGACAACGACGGGATTTTCGTCTTCTTCATCGTCGTTGCTCAACAAATCGAATACTTTTTCCCGTTCTTCAAGGATACCGAAAAGGGAGCGGGCCTTATCGACATTGCGAAATTCGGGAACATTCAGCAGTTCCATTGTGCCGCCCTGATAGAGCTGCTGTTTCCGAAAAGCCCGGTGCAGCGAACGAAAGGCCGTACGGTACAAATCCAAATCTCCGACAACATCATTACGGAATCTGTCAAGGAGATCCGTCGTGATTTTCTCAAGAGGCGTACCGGCGAGGCAGTAAGTTAATTTCTCGGCAAGGATATTCAGTTCGTCTACATCCACATCAACAGGTTTATTGTAAATACTGTTTTCAACCTGTCCCGTGTCGGCGACGATCAACATAATAGCCCGTCTGTCGTCAAGCGGCATAAACCGGATGTATTTCAACTTTGCGCCTAACTGCCGTGACGCTATGACAAGTGTTACATTGTGTGTCATCTTTGACAGAACCTTCGCCGTTGATTGGAAGATTTGATCCACATCATCCATTTTATCATTGAGCCACGCTCGGATCAGACGTCTGTCATCCTTCGTTATCTCCGCCGGCTGCAAGAGACAATCGACATAGAAACGATAGCCTTTGGCTGACGGCGTGCGGCCCGCCGATGTGTGAGGCTGTTCTAAATAGCCCATCAATTCCAAATCAAACATTTCATTCCGTATGGTTGCGGCACTGACGCCCAAATCATACTTGCGTGCTATCGTCCGTGACCCTACGGGCTCGGCAGACGTTATGTAATCCTGAATGACGGCGTTCAATATTCTTTGTTTTCGTTCATTCAGTTCCATACGTCCACCTCGGTTCCGTTTGTTGGCACTCCGATATGCGGAGTGCTAACAACTGTATACAAGATAACATGTTTGATTTCCTTTGTCAATAGATTTTAAGCCAAAAACAGCACTTTTGGTCAAAAAGTCAAATATTTTTTCGTGCCTATTTCCCCTGACTTTCCCCAAAAGGGCAAAAGAGCGGATTCCTATGCGAAAAGAACCCGCTCTTTAAAAGGATATGGGAATTATTTAAAAAGCATTGTGCGAATATTCATAATACAAATCGTTCAGTTCATTCATTTTCCGGCTCATGAGAACCTGAAGCTCCGACGCCTTATCATAGTCTTTTGCCGCCAGGGCATGCTTGATCTGCGTAAAGACGGACAGACTCTTGTCCGTATCGCGGCCCAATTCGGTACGCAGCGCATTGATAACTTTCCAGCGTTCTATTTCCAGGGGATTGGTGTCACCGTCGATATGAAGGGCTTTGGCATTGATAACTCTTTCCAGATTATCCGGCACGATACGGTACTGGAGTTCCAGGGCCCAACGCATAAGCGCCCCCTGTTTAAATGATTCCATTACACGCCGTTCGAAAACCGGGCAGGCGAGAGCGTCAATTTTTTCCGGATAGAGCGTCAAGGCCTTGAAGTTTTCCCAGACCGTTGCCGGCGCCTTGCCGAACATGACATTGCGTTCTTCTTCCGTGAAATTTTCAAATACATCAACTTCCGAACGATAAGCTCTGTTCTTTTCAAGATAATCCGCATCATCACCGACATTCTTGGAAAGCTCCGCCAGAAGTTCCGCCGTCGTTTTGCCGCCGGTCAGGGTATAACGGATGCCGTCGAGAGCGGCCAGATAGAAAAGCGCCAGGGCAATATACGTATTGGTAAACGGGTTGGGCGCACGCATTTCGATACGCGTCGCCTTCGGGCTGGCGGCATTGCGAATAAGTCCGGCCAGGATGGAACGGTTGCGGGTCGGCACATCCGGCGTTTCACCGCCCAGCGCGGCAACGATGCACACGGGCGCCTCAAAACCGGGTTTCAGCCGGTTGAGCGAGTCCGTCGTTGCCGAAATGAAGGGATTAATGACTTCATAGTGTTTCAGTATCCCCATAATGGAACCGTAACCGACAGCGGAGAGGAACTCCTTCTGCATATCGTCAGGATTGAAAAGATTGATATAACCGCCGTTTTTCAAAACGGCACCTATACCGATGTGCGTATGTTCGCCGCTGCCGGCCACACCGTGAATCGGCTTTGCCTGGAATGTAACGTCCAAACCGTTTTCACGAAAAGCTTCACGGATAATAATACGCGCCTGAATTTCATTATCTGCCGTCTGTACGGGATCGGACGAAAATTTCCAATCCACTTCAAGCTGTTCCAAAACAAAAATTAATTTACCGGAGTCGTCAATATGCGCCTTAATCCCGCCTACTTCCTTATGTCCCATTTCCGGTTCCAAGCCGTATTTTTCAAGGCGTTCCACAGCCTGTTCCAAGGCCGTACGGACAACACCGTGCGTACGCTGCCAATACTGTTCCTGCAGCTTCTGAGACGCCGAAAGTTTACGCGACGCCACGTCCTGGCTCGGCGATTTGACCCAGAATTCCAATTCCGTCGCTGTTGTGAAAACAATTTTTTCAATATCGTCGGAATTTACAGATAACCCGGATATACCGTATTTTTTCACAAGTTTCAATATTTCTTCGCCCACATAGTCGGTCGTATTGCGGAGTATGGAACGGGAATCGATAAAACCGGACGCATGCTCGAGGAAGCTCGGGATACGGAGCGTACCGACAGGCTTGCCCGTTTCTTCATCAAGATTACCGTCATTATAGTCGACAAACCAATTTACGCTCGGATCCGCTTTAATATCGACACGAGCATTCGACAGCGTAGCAATACCGGGCAGGACAACGGAGGAACCGTCAGTCTGGAACGCGGAACCGTCAAAGAAGCTTTCATAGCCGGCAAAAAAGACAGATATGGGAATTTTTTCGTCCGTATCGTTACCGGCGAGGTCAACCCCTACGAGGGAAACGAATTTAATTTCCCGATGCTGCTCCAAAAGGGCTAAAATGCCTTCTTTGCCATACTGTCCCGCAGGAATTACATAGAGTAAGCCTTCCCTGTTCATCATATTCCTCCTTGGATAATAAAAAAGACTCCGCACCTATATCAAGTGTGGAGCCCTCTTTGACTCAGTTATAATTTTTTTTGCAAAGCATGCTTAAACATTACAATCAATCAGTCCGTTTGTCAGTATGTCAACGTTGAGACGGCCCGCTTTGTAAAATTTCCCTTACTGCGGCCGAAACGACCTTGCCGTCGGCCTTGCCCTGAACCTGCGGCATAACCGCTTTCATGACATCACCCATCTTCAAGTGTTCCGCCGCCATGCCGGCAACGACATTACGGACAACAGCTTCAACTTCTTCTTTAGAAAGCTGCCGGGGCATATACTTTTCAAGAACCGCCATTTCCGCCTTCGCCTGTGCGGCAAGATCTGCGCGTCCGCCCTTAACGAAGTCTTCCAGCGATTCTTTCCGCTGCTTCATTTCCTTGGCAATAACCGAACCTACGCCGACATCGTCAAGTTCGCATTTTCCGTCGATTTCCGCATTCCTGACGGCGGAACGCACGGAACGAATAACGGAAAGCTCCGTCTTGCCGGCTTCTTTCTTCTTCATTGCGCATTTCATGTCCTGCCATAATTCTTCTTTTAAAGACACTGTATCAACCTTCTCGGATTACGCTTTGAATTTACGTTTACGCGCCGCCTCGGACTTTTTCTTTCTCCGTACGCTCGGTTTTTCGTAATGCTCACGTTTACGGACTTCGGAAAGAACACCCGCCTTTTGGCAAGAACGCTTAAAACGACGCAGCGCGCTGTCCAACGTTTCATTTTTTCCAACTCTTATTTCTGCCATTCTGTATCCCTCCCTCCAAGATTATCGTTAGGGAGTGCTGGTTTGCACACATAAAAATTATACTGAAAATGAAGAGTTTTGTCAATTGCCGCGGTTCCGCACATTGCAGGCTTACTGTAGAATCACAATACATGCGTTGCCGCACTTATCTCGAACCGACCGGTCAATGCGCCGTCTTCCTCTTTTTAAACAAGCCGCCGTGCGCTTCTTGTATATCAAAGATGGATACAAATGCATTCGGATCAATTTCTATGATAGCATCGCGCAGCTGCACGATTTCCAGACGGGAAATAACGCAATAAAGGACCCACGTCCGTTGCCGCGCATACGCGCCTTCACCGTGGAGTCTGGTAACGCCGCGATGCATATCCCGCGTGATATAGCGCGACACCTCTTCATCCTTCGACGTAACGATGAGTACCCCCTTCATTTCGTCAAGACCGTTCGACACGATATCGATGACCTTATAGGCGATAAAGTAGGCAATAAGGGAATACATGGCGCTGTTCCAGGAGAAAACGAAGCCTGATACGCCGAGGATAAAAAGATTGAAAAACATGATAATTTCACCGACGGAAAAAGGCAGCTTCCTGTCCCAGATGATGGCGAGCATTTCCGTTCCGTCAAGAGATCCGCCCCAGCGAATAATGAGTCCTACGCCGATGCCGATAATGATGCCGCCGAAGATGGTTGATAAGAAAGGGTCCTTTGTGACCGGTTCCAAATGGATGAAACGGCTCCAGACGGCAAGCCATAAGATAGAATATAAGGAAGCAACGGTAAAATGAACTCCGATTTTCCGGTAACCCATGATAAGAAAGGGCAGGTTCAAGGCAACGATAAACACAGAAAAACTGACACCCGAAACGGCTGCCGCCATCAGGGATATTCCCACAATACCGCCGTCGATAACGCTGTTCGGCGTCAGAAAGACATCCAGTCCGAGTGTATAAATAAGAGCGCCGAAGGCAAGCCCAAAGGCTCTGAAAAGATATTTCGTAATCATTTTTGTCCTTTCCCCTTTATGTAACGGAGTCCGATAATCCAAGCAACGAAATCGTCTACGGGTTCAGGTGGATATTGCCAGGCCGCCGGTACAAAACGCCGCCATCCCTTGCGCGGCGTATGCCGCCAATAAAGAGCCCGGCCCTCTACAGTCGTAAATTTTTCATTGACGAACGTAAATATTACATCAGTATGTCCGTTTTCAATCCATGCCCGGACAGTCTCGCCGAGATGACGGTGATTCGTCCCGTTCCCCATTACAATAAGGCGGAAGAGCCCTTTGTCGTAACGGTCCTGTATACAGGACAACAGCTCTTCCGTCGGAATAATGCACTTTTCAACTAACTCGCCTTGCTCCGTCAATACGGCAACGCCCGTTTTGACGGAACCCGGGTCAATGGCAAAAATCATATTTCATCCTATCTGTCCGGTTCAACGCGGACATCAATCTTCAACGGTCCGGCCGTATAGACATTTTGTGCCGCCGCAGCGCGGAGAGTCAGTCCCGTCGAACTGTACGCCTTCAGTTTGGCAATGACGTCGAACATTTCTACCGCCGTCAAAGAACCCACGTTGCCGCTCAGAGGATCCGGTAAAATACCGTCACTTTGAGCGCAGCGGTTGACATTATGCAAGAAGTGAAGGAGCTGCAGCTCCGCATTGCCCGCCAATTCTTCACCTGTAAAGTGTTCGCTGTACACGATCTGACCTTTGCGATAAATTAAATTATTGTCATAAACATTGACATGCACGAGAGCCGGTTCACCGACAATGATATTACCTGCCGCCGTAACGCGAATCAATTTCTTTCCCGGCGGGGCCTGGCTGAGGTCATGCACGGTCTGATTGAATTCATCGGGAGAAATATAGAGGAGTACGGCTTTTTCGTCTTCTATTTTTAAACGCACGCGAATCATCGTATTAATATTCGCCATGACATTACTCAACTGCGTTCGCGTCTGCGCTTCATCCTTGCCGGAATCAAGGACGGCGCTGGAAAGGACTTCACCGACGCGGAACAGCACCGTGCCTTCACGAACGGTAACCACAGATCGGTTAAGGAGACGGTTCCGTTCATCCAGAGCAGCCACTGTCTTTGTAAGCCCGGCCTTCGTCCGCTCCAGTTCTTCAATTTCACTTCGAGCTGTCGTTAAATCAGCATTGACTTCATCAAAGGCAACTTGTACAATACTCAACTGGTTAGCCGCATCATCACGGGCGGCCTGCACCTGGTCCAGGTCGAGCATGGTCAGCCGCAGCTGTTCGTTAGCCCCGTCAAGCTGCGCTTCCTGTGAAGCGAGGACCTTTTCATTATCCGCCAGGCGTTCGTTTTTTTCCTGCATCTCTTCGGCCAGTTTGTCGGCTTCCTGCAAGAGTTTGTCCCGCTGCGCCTCAAGCACCTGCTGCTGTTGACGCAGTTTATTCATGCCGAAAAGCGCAACACGGGCATTTTCCGAGAGAACGGACATGACACCCAAAGTCACGACGGCAATGCTGATACCTGTCATGATCGTAACGACGACAGATGTATATTTAGGGCGTAAGCCGAACAGTTTGATTTTGCGTTTTCCTACTTTTGACCCGATTTTATCGCCTAAATACGCGATAATCCCGCCCATAACGGCGAGCACCACGAGCATAAGCCAACCCGATTCCATTGCGGCCGCCCCTCCTCTCTTTATAAGGCTGTATATAGCCGTAATATGCTACATTATACCATATTTTTATCTCACTGTTATAAATATCCCCTTCCAGCGGCGGATTTCTCTTCCCGCAATATCGCCCGGATTCCTTTAACGCTGCGGGCGAGTGTATGTTTGAAATGATTTCCCTTATTCAGCTCAAAGGTGACATCTATACCCGCTTCTTTATAGAACGCGACGAGCCGTTCCGTTTTATCCTGAACGGTCGCCATATATTCATTACGTGTTCTCGCCTCCCTGTCGCCCAGGGAAAAATACATCCGCTCAGGTGCGTTCCGCACGGTTTCCGTCGTCGCCATTTCTTCAAAACCCGGATACCAGAGAGAACCGGACATAGACGCGATACGATCAAACCGGTCCGTGCGGTACATAGCGTAAACTGCAAAGAGGCCCGCCAGCGAATATCCGCCGAGGCCGATAAATTGCGGTGCACCCTTTATCCGTTCCAGCGCCGCAGGTATAATATGTTCAACAAGGCTTTGTAAATACACATCGGCACCGCCCGTGCTTTGCCCGTTTTGTTCCAGAAAACCGCAGGGCCACGGCGACATATCATATAAGAAATCGAGATTGCCGACAGTAAGTAAATTAAAGTCGGGACACGCCTCTTCGTGTAAGGCGTCCCAAACAGTCCGCGCTATATCCGGCAGGTCGTGATAAATGATAAGCGGCCTGTCGGCCTTTTCTGCCGGAAAGAAAAGTATTTCTTTCTTACCTGCCGTAAAGGGTTCCATGATCATGTTCTCCATCTTTTAGCCCATATAAAAACTGTGTTACCTCCACAAGCGGGAAAGATAACACAATTAACTTATCGGGATTTTTTATAAATCAAATAAATGCCTGCAAGACCCGTAATGATATCGGGCATGAAAGCCGCCACATACGGAGGGATACGGCCTCCGTTACCCAAGGCGTTGAAGACGGTCATTATACTGTAGTAAATAAAAATGACCACGACGCTGATACCGAACCCGATAGAAGAACTACCGCGCTGCTTCTGCAGCCCCAGGGGAGCGCCGACGAGGGCACAGACGAGACTGGCCAGCGGCATCGCGAAACGGTTGAACATTTCCACCTTCATCTTGTTCGTGTCGACAGAATTATTGTCGAGCAGCTTAATCTGTTCACGCAGCTCGCGAATCGTCAGTTCATCAGGCTTCTTTTGAGATTGGGCGATCTTATTGGGCCGCTGGGAAATAGGCAATGTCTGGCTGGTAAAAGTCATTGTTCTCGTTACCTGCTCGTTTTCGCCGGACACATCATATATGACGCCTTTGTGCATGACCCATTTATCGCCTTCCCACTCGGCGAAATCCGCTTTTTCCACACGCATGAGAACGTCATTTTCAAATTCCTGAACGGTCAGATCTTTGAGACGCTGTTCCCGGGAATCATACTGGCGGGCATACATAAGACTCGATATGTCGGCGCCGTCCGTATTCTTGAGAATAACATGGTCCTGTGTCGCCGGATGAGCGCCCGTCTTTACTTCTTCGTTGATGATCCGATTATACGCATTATTCGCTTTAGGTACTACAAATTCATTAAAAGCCGTCGTACCTAAAGAAATACAAAACGCCGTAATAAAAACAGGCATGGCCAACCGCAAAAAACTTTGTCCGCCCGAACGCATGACAATGATTTCACTGGCCGCGGACATACGCCCGAAAGCCATAAGCGAACCGAGCAGCACGGACATGGGAAAGGTGATAACGATGATCGAAGGCAGCGCCAGAATCAAAATCCTGAATGCCGCCCAAAGAGATGCACCGTACTGATTGATAAGATTTGCAATTCTATATAGGGTCCCTGTCCCGACGAATATGCTCGTAAACGCACAGACACCGAAAAAGAAGGGCCCTATAAATTCTTTTAAAATATATTTATCAAGTATACGCATTACCTGTCTCCCGACCTTTTACATTGTAAAGTCTTCACCCAAGTAGTTTTTCTTCGCCATTTCATTTCCGGCAATTTCCATAGGCGCGCCTTCAAGGAAAACTTTACCGTCAGTCAGCAAATACGCTTTATCAACAATACGTAAGGTTTCACGTACGTTATGGTCCGTAATAAGCACCCCCATGCCGCGTTCTCTCAAATGACCGATAACGCTCATAATATCATTGACCGCCAAAGGATCGATACCGGCAAAAGGTTCGTCCAGCAGGATAAAGGCAGGATCCATACAAAGACAACGGGCAATTTCAACACGGCGCCGTTCACCGCCGGAAAGCTGAATGCCGAGACGGTCGCGTAATTTTGTAATAGTGAACTCTTCCATCAGCGCCGCGGCTTTTTCTTTCTGTTCTTTCTCGGAAAGCTTTGTCGTTTCAAGCATGGCCATGAGATTGTCTTCAACGGAGAGCGTACGGAAAATAGACGCTTCCTGCGGTAAGTACCCGATACCTTCGTGTCCCCGCACATGAACGGGCTGTTGTGTAATGTCAGTCCGATCAATCATAATCGTCCCTGACGAGGGTTTTTCAATCCCTACGATCATATAGAAAGTCGTCGTCTTGCCGGCGCCGTTAGGGCCGAGAAGACCTACAACCTGCCCCTGTTCCACGCGGATAGAAACGCCGTCAACGACATTACGCCCGTTATAGGTTTTAATCAAGTCATTCGTCTGTATATGCATGAACTCTCTCTTTTAGTTGTTCTGCGGCATGATAATAAGCGTGGAGCGGCTCATGGCCTGGGCCGAGTTGTCTGCAAGGCGAATCTGCAGGTTATCTCCGTTCAGACTGCTGCCGTTCTGCGTCGCATACACATTGTCAAAGAGATTGATAATGCCGTCATTGACACCGGGAGTCTGCATATATTCCGCTCTCTCCGCATAAGCGGTTAAATTATCCTTCGGTGATTCGATGTGTACATTACCCGTGCCGACAGCGGATATTTTTTTGGTCCACGCATCAATATGATCGGCCCACATCTGTGAACCTTGCGCTTCCATATACCCGTTGCCGGAAACGATGCCGTGATCCTCATCCAGATAGTATTCGACCTGATCGCCGTTTAATTTCTTGTCACCGTAGATACCGCGCACATCACCCGTAGCGACAACATAATTTTTATTCGTCGAGTGAAGTTTCTGCGCCGTTACATGCATATCCGGCTGTTCCACCGTAACGCCGCCGTCCAAATCAGCTTCCGCCGTTTTCAAATTATACAACGCCGTTGCCCCGGTCATGGTAGCCTGATCACGAGTGATAATCACGTTACCCTGCGCCGTGGCAATCTGTGTTTTGCCGTCATATTGCAATTTATCGGCCGTAACGGAAACAGCCGACTGTGTTGCCGCTGTTGACACGGTAACGGGTACTGCCAGAACTGCGGCCGTCAGGAACGCCGCACATGTATACGCTGCTGTTTTTTTCATCTCTTCTTATTCCCCCTTGGTGATACGGGCATGACCGGTAAGCGATACTTTATCGAGCGCCGCGTCCGTTGCAAATGTATCCGCGCTGAGTTCGGCCGAATCGGCACGCTTAATCATAACTTTGCCGCCCGTTATTTCACGGGTATCCATATTATAATACACACTCCCGTCCGTCTGCAATGAATCGCCCCGGTCCGTCACCGCGTCAAGAGGCGCTTTGATTTCAATGACTTTATCTTTTCTGTCAACTATGCCCTGATCGGCTGTAATCGTCAGTTCCGTGCCGTCTTCAGCAATAAATATCCCCTTCGGTTTGATAAAATATACTTTTCCCGTATCGGGGTCAACAAGGATTTTATCGGCAGTAAGATGCCAGACAAGTTTACCGTCACGCTGCTCTGCCAACTCGGAACCGTCAAATTGGATGAGCTTTTCGGTATTCACGCCGCTCGGAGTATCCCCCTCACGCAAAAGCGAAATGAGCAGGCCTGCGAAAAGCAGAACAACAACTGCCGCAATCAGTCCTAATTTGTGATTTTGTACCCATTGCTTCATATGCCGTTATTCTCCTCCATGTTGTTGTAACGCAGTCATTTCTTCAGGTCTGGTACTCCAACGGTGCTGGAACCAAAGCCATTCCGTCGGATGCTCTTTAATGAATTTTTCCGTAATAATCGCCGTCTGTCTGGTCAGTTCCGCAACATCGCGCTCTTTATTGCCCGTATCGACATAATATACGGGATCGCCGATATAAACACGGTTACGGTGTTGCCCGTCATGATACGGAAAAATAGGTACAACCGGAGAATGAAACTGTCTGGCGAAAAGAGCAATACCGCGCGGTGTCGACGCCAGTTCGCCCAAAAACTCCTGCGGCACGCCGTCAAAACCGCCGTCCTGATCAGCCAAAAACCCGAGGATCTTTTTTCTTTTTAGCGCTCTGGCGGCGATGATCATCTCATTGCCGCCGCGGGCGAATACTTCCAGTCCCATACGTTCGCGGTTTTCATTAAGGAACCGGGTTACCGAGTCGTTCGGCTGGTTCTTGACGATCGTTGTGGCCGGATACCCGTATAAAGCCAGGGATGCTCCCATCCATTCCCAATTTCCTATATGTCCGGTCAGGGCGATGACACCTTTTTTTTCTTCCAGTGCCGCGTCAAGAATATCGGTCCTGTCAAGAGTAACGTAATCGGATATATCAGCTTTATTCAATTTCGGCGTGTAAAGGATTTCCATTAAAGACTGTCCCAAATTGGCAAAAACGCCGTCAATAATTTCAATCGCTTCCGCTTCACTGCATTTCATGCCGCGCATAACGTGAAAAATACCGCGGTTGCGCTGTTTTTTCAGGAGTCGCCCCACAAAGGGACCCAGTTTTCGTCCCCAGGCAACAATTGTATCATAAGAAAACAGGCATACAAATCTTCCGATTGCCCTGACTGCATGATACTGCCAGTTTTTAAACATTCTCCCGGCCGCTCCCTTCTTTATTGATTAAGCTCATACATCTGCAGTACCGTATCCCATTGATCACGAGCCTTTAATATGTATTCGCAAAACTCCCGCACCGCGCCGTGCCCGCCTCTTGCCGAGACGACGAGATCCGCGTTGTCTTTCACTTCCGCACAGGCATCAGCCGGGGCTCCCGTAAAGGCCACCTGCCCGATAACCGGCAAATCGTTAATATCGTCGCCCATATAAGCGATTTCATCGGTATTTACAGCCGCGACTTCACAAAGCCTGCTTACCCCTTCAACCTTACGACCGACCCCTTGAAAAACATACCCTATATGTAAATCTGCGGCGCGCCTTTCCACCATAGACGATCTGCGTCCCGTAATAATCGCCGTTTTAATGCCGGCCGCATGGAGGCAGGAGATTCCCATTCCGTCTCTGGCGGAAAATCCCTTCAGACAATCTCCGTCAGGACCGTAATAAATAGTTCCGTCCGTCAGGACGCCATCCACATCAAAGGCAACGACTTTCAATGTATGCAACGTTCCCATCAGACAACTCCCTGTCTCAGCAAATCGGTCAAGTGAACCATGCCGACAACTTTATCATTTTCATCGATGACAGGCAATACCGTAATGGGCCGCGGTTGATTTTTTTCCATAATGTGCAGCGCTTCCGCCGCCAACTTATCCTGCGAAATACGCCGCGGATTCTTGGTCATCATGGCATCGACGGGCCATTGCAGGAAATTGGAACCGGTTTCCAACCCGCGCCGCACATCGCCGTCCGTGACAAGACCGGCGAGAGTACCGTCTTCACCGACAACGGCTGCGGCGCCGAGGCCTTTTTCCGTCATCATGAAAAGGGCATCCTGAACGGTGCTGTCTTCACCGATAACGGGGTTATCGATGCCTTTATGCATAACATCTTTAACCGTGAGCAGGAGCTTGCGCCCCAATGCCCCTCCGGGATGAAAGACGGCAAATTGATCCTTCGTAAAATGATGCTCCGATAAAAGAACCACCGCCAGGGCGTCCCCCAAGGCGAGCGCGACTGTCGTGCTCGTCGTCGGAGCAAGTCCCAACGGGCATGCTTCTTTTTCAACAGTCGCGTCAAGAACGATATCGGCGGTCTTGGCAAGAGTTGAATTCATATTGCCGACAACGGCAATGAGCTTCGCGCCGATACGTTTCAACGACGGCAAGATATTGAGGATTTCCGTTGTTTCCCCGCTGTTGGAAAACGCAAGGATAATATCCTGTCCCGTTACCATACCGAGATCACCGTGAATAGCTTCCGCCGGATGGAGGAACAGCGCCGGCGTCCCCGTACTGGCCAGTGTGGCCGATACTTTGCGGGCAATATGGCCGGATTTGCCCATTCCCGTGACGACGACGCGTCCCGGGGACTCAAGAATCATGGTCACGGCATTGACAAACCGCTGATCCAATGCGGGAATGAGTTTTTCTATGCCCGCCGCTTCCAGCTGCAGCACTTCTTTTGCTTCTTCCAGTATATTCATTATATGCACCTCAATGTATGGTTAACTCGTTACCGTCTCCGTACTCTTTAACTGAATAGCGCGGATCGCCGCCATATCGCGCAGAACGCCTTCCACCTGTGTAAGATACAGCATGTTCGGACCGTCGCTCAACGCTTCCGCAGGATTGTCATGGACTTCCATAAAAACCCCGTCGATACCGGAACCGGCCGCCGCGCGCGCAAGATTGCCTATAAACTGGCGCTGACCTGACGATTTCGTGCCGCCGCCGCCGGGAAGCTGCACGCTGTGTGTGGCATCAAAGACGACGGGATACCCGAACGACCGCATAATGGGGAAACTGCGCATATCGACGACGAGGTTATGATAGCCCAGCGTGACGCCGCGTTCCGTAAGCATAAGATTTTCATTGCCGCAGTGCGTAATCTTATCTACTACGTTTTTCATATCTTCCGGCGCCAAAAACTGCCCCTTCTTAACATTGACGCACTTTCCCGTTTCAGCCGCCGCCTCAAGCAAGTCCGTCTGTCTGCAAAGAAAAGCGGGGATCTGTAAAATATCGAGAACTTCCGCGGCTTTTTCCGCCTGATCCGCAGTATGGATATCGCTGACGACAGGGACCTGCAATTCAGCCTTTATATGAGCCAGAATTTTCAGTCCTTCTTCGAGGCCCGGACCGCGATAGGATGAATACGACGAACGGTTGGCTTTATCAAAAGAAGCCTTGAAAACGTACGGCAAGCCGAGAGACGCACAAATACGCTTCATTTCCCGGCCGATATACAGAGTGCGTCCAGGGTCTTCAATGACACAGGGACCGGCCATGACAAACAGGTTGGAACCGTCTAAAACCTGATTCCCCACGTGGATAGATTTCATTAAGCGTTCTCCTTAGCAAAATATTCTCTGATGCGGGCAACATCTTCCGGTGTATCGACACCTATAAAGGAATGGCCCGTTTTGATAACCTTAATCTTATATCCATTTTCAAGCACACGCAACTGCTCCAACGATTCGGCCTCTTCCAGCGGTGACGGCGCCATTGCCGCGTATTGCAGGAGAAAATCGCGTTTATATGCATAAATGCCTATATGCTTGTAAGGACGATTTTTTTCCGTAAAATCGTGACGGGGATAAGGAATAAGCGAACGGGAAAAATACAGCGCTTCGCCGCGGCAATTCATGACAACCTTGACGGCGCTTTTATCTTCATATTCTTCCGGCGCCATAGGAACGGCTACCGTTGCCATTTCAAGTGCCGAATCCGCTTCAAACGCCTCGCAAAGAGCATCGATTACGTCAGGAGAAATAAGCGGCTCATCCCCCTGCACATTGACAACCACATCCGCATCGGCATAATATCCGACTGCCTCGGCAAGGCGGTCCGTGCCGTTTTTGTGGTCTTCCCGTGTCATAACGGCACGGCCGCCAAAGGCTGTAACGACATCATAAATGCGCGGGTTATCCGTAGCTACGACAGTGACCTCCGGTTTTTCCGCCTTGTTCGCCTGTTCATATACGCGCTGTATCATCGGTTTGCCGGCAATATCGACGAGCGGCTTGCCGGGCAAGCGGGTCGACGCATAACGGGACGGTATAATGCATACAAATTTCATAACCTAACCTCCCAACACACGTTTAAGGACGCGTTTCACTTCTTCCTCACCGGCCGTCATTTCTATTTCTATCCCCATGACAAAGACGGGGATCTCTTCGTTTCTAATAGTATCTGCCGGGAACTTGACGGCATCCTTTTCAGTCGTCACGATAACGGCATGTTTTGCCGCCGCAAAGGCGGCCGCCTCACGCAAGTCCCCTTCCGTATAAGAATGGTGGTCATCGAAACGAACGGCGTGAACTACATCAAAGCCCAGATCCCTTAGCGTTTCTTCAAAAGACTCCGGATTACCGAGCGCCGACAGGGCGACGACCGCCGTATCCTCGTCAAGGCTTGCCGCACCGTCCGTATGGCCTGCCAGCCAGTCCGCAAAAGGCACACACCACTTAGCCTGATGCTTGGCTTCGGCAATAGGCGCGCTTTCATTGTAATAGCGTAAGAGAGAATAAATTTTTTCGACCTCGTCCCGATCGGCCCGGTCAGCCTTCGTCACCACAAAGAGATCGGCCCTTTCGAGCCCGTCCAAAGGTTCACGCAGCGTGCCGCGCGGCAAAAGATGGCCGTTGCCGACAGGATCGCACGCATTGATAAGAACTATATCCAAATCGCGTTTAATCTGCCAATGCTGAAACGCGTCGTCAAGAAGAAGGACATCCGGCCGGAACTCGTCCATCGCCCTTTGTCCCGTTACGGAACGCTTTTTACCGGCAATAACGGGAATACCCGGCAAAGAGCGGGCCAGGAGAACGGCTTCATCGCCTGCCTGTGCAGGCGATAAAAGCACGGCATGCCCGTCCGAAACAACGGCGCAGCCATGTTCACTTTCCGAACGGTAGCCGCGGCTGAGTACTGCCACCGTATACCCCATTTGTCTGATTTCTTTGGCCAAGTATACCGCCATAGGCGTCTTGCCGGTGCCGCCGACAGTGATATTGCCGAGACTGATAACGACGGCCTCGAATTCCGTCCGCTTTTTGGCCCCGCTTGCATAGGCATTGTACCGGCGGGTTACTCCTTTTTCATACACCGCCTCAAGCCCTTCCAGGATACGCAACACTATTTGATCCAGTTTGTTTTGAGGGCCTTCTTTCGTTAATTTAAGAAACCGCCTTGTTATATTCTCTCGAAAAGACATATACCTCATCCCCATAAATGCAGCCTGTCCAACAGTTTTTTCAACTCATCCAAATTACGTTTCGTCGCGCCCTGGTTTTCAGCAACGACAGCCAGACAATTTTCATGCATATGTTCCGCCCGTGCCGGATCCGTTAAAATATCAAGACATGTCTGAACGAACTCATCTTCGTTGCGGACCATGACACAAGCGCCGCGGCTGCTGAGGAGTTCGAATATCTCTACGAAGTTGAACATGTTCGGCCCGACAACAATAGGCTTGCCGTGCGCAGCCGGCTCAAGAATATTATGGCCGCCGACGCGAACTAAGCTGCCACCGACGAAGATCAGATCTCCGATGCTGTAGACCCGGCCCAGCTCACCGATCGTATCAAGGATCACGCCGTCACGGGGCCGTACCGCTTCCCCGCCGTCCGGCATATCGCTGCGCTTAACCATCGTTACGCCGAAACTCACACCTGCGTTAATGATAAGGTCCGCCTGGTAAATATAACGCGGGGCAATGATCAGCTTAGCCGCGGGAAAACGTTCTTTTATTTTACAGAATGCTCTATAAACGGGAATATTTTCTCCCTTATGCGTACTGCCGGCAATCATGATCGGATAGGCGCCGTCGGCAAACCCCATAGCGGTGCGCAGGCGCTGTTGCTCTTCTTCCGTTACGATCCCGTAGGTCTGATCGTATTTTGTATTGCCCGTAACGATAACCCGATTCGGATCGGCGCCGATGCTGATGATATACTGTGCGTCAATACGGCTCTGCATACAGAAGACACGTATGGAGGAAAGGACCATCTTTGTAAAAAAAGTGATCAGCCGATAGCGTGACGCGCTGCGATTGCTGATGCGCCCGTTCATCATCATGACGGGAATGCTCTTGCCGGCCGCGACGCGCAGAAAGTTCGGCCAGATTTCCGTTTCGACAAGAACGATGACCTTAGGATTGATGATATTTAAGATCCGGTTAGTAAAATACGGCAGATCCAAAGGAAAAAACAGAATCCCGTCGGCACCGTCAATGATCTGATGAGCCATGCGGAAGCCGGTAGCCGTAACTACGGAAACGATGATGATTTCTTCCGGATGTTCTTTACGCATTTCTCTGACAATCGGACTGGCCGCCACGATCTCACCGACCGAGGCGGCATGAATCCAGATAGCATGCCTGTTCGATATTTTTTGTTTTAACTCTTCCGGTAACCAGCCTATACTCTGTTTAATACGCTGAAAGAATCCTTCTTCGCGGATGAGGCGATAAATCAGGACGGGTATCAACGTTGCCCAATAAAGGAGCAAAAGGATGTTATACACCCAGTAGAGAAAGGTGGATCTCGCATTCAGTTTCAAATGGATTCTATCCTTCCGTTACGGATACGGGATTAAATTGAACGGCATAGAGGCTTGCATATAAGCCTTCCCGTGCCAGCAGTTCTTCGTGCGTGCCGGCTTCTACAATGGAGCCGTGATTGATGACAACGATTTTATCGGCATCGCGGACCGTGCTCAAACGGTGTGCAATGACTAAAGCCGTACGCCCCTGCATAAGCGTTTCCAATGCGGCCTGTACGATTTTCTCACTTTCCGTATCAAGAGCGGACGTAGCCTCGTCAAGAATAAGAATACGCGGATCTTTTAAGATGGCGCGCGCAATAGCGATACGTTGGCGCTGTCCGCCGGAAAGGGCATTGCCTCTGTCGCCGACGACGGTCGCATATCCGTCGGGCAATTCAAAGATAAAATTATGAGCATTAGCCGCTTTAGCGGCCGCTACAACTTCTTCTTCAGTCGCATCGAGGCGTCCGTAGCGTATATTTTCCAAAACGGTCGTGTTAAAAAGCATCGTTTCCTGCGGTACCAGCCCGATTTGGCTGCGCAGGGAGGAAAAGGTCACATCGCGCACATCGATACCGTCAATTTTCAAGGAGCCCGACGTAACATCGTAAAAACGGGGAACCAAGTTGGCAATAGTCGATTTTCCCGCACCGCTGGGCCCGACAAGAGCAACGATCTGTCCCGGCTCTACGGTCAGATTGAAGTCGGTCAACGCCTCGTGCTCCTCATCATAAGAAAAGTAAACGTGTTCGAATTGGACTTTCCCTTTAACGATGTCTAAACGTACGGCGTTCGTTTTTTCTTTTACGTCCGATTCCGTGTCGAGTGTTTCAAACACGCGATCGGCTGCGGCAAGAGAACGTTGGATGTCACCGTAAATTTCACTGATACGGCGAACGGGGTTGGACAAATTAATGGCGTAAATGAGGAAAGCTATGAGCGCTCCTGCCGTCATGGCCCCGTTAATAACACTCATACCGCCGTACCAGATAATGCCGACGACGGCTACAGCCGCAAAAAACTGAATAAACGGCGTAAGCATAGCCGTTAAACGTGTCGTCGCCATAAGAGCCCAAAAATTCTTATCATTTTGGTCAACAAAGCGATCGATCTCATGGCCTTCCCTGTTAAAAGAGCGGATAATGCGAATGCCGGATATCGCTTCTTCTATGAGAGCCGTAATATCGGCCAGCTTCCCCTGCACTTTGTGACCGGCCCGCCGCAGCCTTTTGCCGAAATAGTTAATAGTAAAGACGACGAGCGGCACGACAGCCAGCGTCAGAAAAGTAAGTTTCCAATAAAGGTAAAACATGGAAACGAGCGAGCCGATGAGAATGACCGCTTCCTGAACGAAAGAAATAAGATTATCCGCTATGGCAGTCTGTAAAGCCGTAACATCATTGGTCAGATTGCTCATAATATTACCGGTTTTTCGTCTGTCGAAATAGGACAGGGACATGTTCTGTATATGCCGATAAAGCGCTTCGCGTATGTCGTTGACAATATGCTGGCCGATATAACTCATCAAATATTTTTGCCAAAAATAGAAGAATCCGCGAAAGATAAAGAGCGCCAGAATGCCGATACAAATAAGATTCAGCGTCTGTGTATCCTTTTGTGCCAATACTTTATCGATAACATCTTTAATGACCCACGGTACGACGACATTACTGAGGCCGGAAAAAGACATACAGATAACGGCGACTCCCAGTTTCTTCTTATAGGGGACGACAAAACGCAAAAGGCGTTTATAACTCTCCCAACTGTTGTACTGCTTCATGGAGGCGTATCTCCTTTATGAATTCTAAGATAATTTCACCCGTACGCATGACCGCGCCCGGCTCGCCCATCTTATCACGAACGGCAAGCATCGCCCGCCTCGCTTCTTCGTGCGCCGCCTCCTCCGTAAGTAAAGGCACGATAACGGACGCAATCTTTTCAGGCGTTACATCGTTTTGCCAAAGTTCCGGCATAACACGACGTCCTTCTATAATATTCGGCAGCCCTATATTGTCAATATGAACGAGTATTTTCGACAACAAATACGTCAATGTATTGACACGATAAATCAGGAGAGTCGGCAACCCCATAAGAGCGGTTTCCAGAGTCGCCGTACCGGATGCGCAAACGGCCGCGTCGGCGATATTCATCATATCATATACATGATCCTCACCGATGACAATCGGAAGTGCCGCCGTATCGGCCAGTTTCTGTAAAACACGGCGGTCAATCGTCGTTGCTTTCGGCACGATAAACTGTACGTTACCCGTTTTTTCAGCAATCAGTCTGCCCGCTTCCAGCATCTGCGGAAAAAGACCCTTCACTTCCTGCATACGACTGCCGGGCATTAAGACTACCGTTTTTTTTGTCTCGTCGAGGCCGAACGCTTCGTAAGCCTTGTCCTTCGTCCACTCGGCATGGACCGTATCCAAAAGGGGATGCCCGCCGTAAACGACATTTGTTCCCAATTCACGATACATGGCCGCTTCAAAGGGAAAGAGTGAAACGGCCAAGTCCGTATATTGCGCAATGGTTTCACCGCGGCTTTTGTGCCAGGCCCAGATAGTCGGCAAAATATAGTAAATAACCGGGATACCCGCCGCTTTCGCCTTTTTGATCAAGCGCATGTTAAACCCCGGATAATCAATACAAACAAGGGCATCGGGTCGTTCTTCCGCCATCGTGTCGACAAGGAAGGAGCGCAGCTTAAAAAAGAAGGGGATCTTTTTAATGATCTCACCGACACCGATGACGCCGAGATTCTTTATATCATATATAATGCGTACTCCCGCTTCACGCATGAGCTCTCCTCCCATACCGAGGAGCTCGATGTCGGGGTCAAGCCGGCGAAGTGCCCCGGCCAGGCCGGCGCCGTGCAGGTCGCCTGACGCTTCGCCGGCTGAAAACATAATTTTCATAAATACCTCTTCAGTACGATTCGTCGACGGAACAAATGCAAATATTTTTTTCATTCGCCAGCGCAAGCACTTCTTCCCGTTCGACGAAAAGCGTACGTTCCGCTTCCATGGCCAATAGGGTACAACCGCTGTCGAGCATGGCCTGCAGCGTCTGTCTGCCCACGGCGGGCACATCAAAGCGAAGATCCTGTTTCGGTTTGGCAACTTTGACGACGACAGCGTTCCCCCGTCCCAGTTCACCGCCGCGACGAATGCAGGCGTCTGTCCCTTCAATGGCTTCAACAGCCATAACGGCCTTCTGCTTGACGACTACTGTTTGTCCGATATCCATACCGCCCATGGCTTTTGCCGTTGCGAAACCGAAACGGATATCTTCTTTTTCCGCTTCTGTCGGCCGCCGTTTCGAGAGTATTCCGACAGGCGGCATCAACGGTTTTAAATAAGCGGTCTGATCGGCTACAACCAGGCCGTCTTTGGCCAGCTCATCGACAATGGCCAACATAATCGTATCGTCTTTGCGATTGTGCAGTCCCGCAAGAAGCTTAATAGTTCGTAAATCGGGAAACTGCAGGCCCTTAAAGAGGATTTCCTTCGTCACCTTGCCGATCATGGTCACTTCCCTGACGCCTTCATGCCGCAGTGTCTTAATGACCTTATCCAATTTTGCCACATTTATTTCATAATACGCGTCGGCTTCTTCTTTCAGAGCCGCCGCGACATCCGGAACGACGGCAATGACAATCACTTCGTGTCCCGTCTGTCTGGCTGCACGCATAAACTCGACGGGCAAATTCCCGACGCCCGCCAACAAACCAATTTTTCCCATGAGTACCTTCCTTATGTCAGCAGATACATTACGCCCTATTATACCAAAAAACGGTACTTTCTGTCAGTACAGATTACTAAAAAGAGCGATGATCCGACAACCGGGCTTATTCTTCACGAGAAACCGCAATAAAGCATGTGTTTATTGTGAAAATATAAAGAGGGCACATGTGTGTACTGAAACCGCATGTGTCCTCTTTCATTCAGCGCCGGAAAATTATTTCAAAATAACCCCGGAAATAACCATCTGCTGTACCTGATTCGTGCCTTCATAAATCTGCGTTATCTTGGCATCACGCATGTACCGTTCCACCGGGTATTCCCGCGTGAAGCCGTACCCGCCGAATACCTGTACCGCATCCGTCGTCACCTGCATCGCTATGTCCGACGCATATTTCTTGGCAATAGACGCATCCATGGAGTAGGACTTCCCGTCTCCCTGCCCCATCTGCCACGCCGCTTTGTACACGGCCAGCCGGGCCGTCTCTATCTTCACTTTCATATCCGCCAGCATGAAGGCTATGGCCTGTTTCGTCGCAATGGGTTTGCCGAACTGTACCCGTTCTTTCGCGTATTTAACCGCTTCATTGTAAGCCCCTTCCGCAATCCCCAATGCCTGCGCCCCGACTCCGACCCGTCCGCCGTCCAGCGTCATCATCGCAATCTTGAAACCGTCCCCTTCCTTGCCCAGAAGGTTTTCCGCCGGGATGCGGACATTTTGAAATACCAGTTCTCGCTGTACGGACGCGCGGATCCCCATCTTTACTTCTTCTTTGCCGTAGGTAAATCCTTCCGTCCCTTTTTCCACGATGAACGCGCTCATCCCTTTTGCCCCTTTGGTTTTGTCCGTAGCCGCAAAGACCACCGTAACCTCCGCTTCACCGCCGTTCGTATTGAATACTTTGGACCCGTTCAGCGTATAAGAGCCGTCTTCATTCTTTACCGCCGTCGTACTGCCGTTCAGCGCATCCGTGCCGGCATTGGGTTCCGTCAGTCCGAACGCGCCGAGCTTGGTGCCTTCCGCCAGCGGTTTCAAGTACTTTGCTTTCTGTGCGGGCGTACCGAATTTCCATATCGGCCAGGAGCAGAGCATGGTATGCACTTCAAAGCTCAGGGCGATAGACGGGTCCACCTTGGCAATTTCTTCGCACGCCACGGCCAGGCTGAGGAAATCGGCGCCGACGCCGCCGTCTTCTTCCGCCCAGGGGATACCGAGAAGTCCGAGCTGCCCCATTTCGTCAAGGATAGACCGATCGAATGTTTCTTTTTCATCCCGTTCTTTTACGGTCGGCACCAGCCGTTTTTCGGCAAAGTCCCTGGCCAGGTTGGCTATATCCGCCTGCATTTCCGTTAATCTGAAATCCATAATTAATTCCTCCCGACTGTTAATGTTAATATGCGTCCTGATATATAAATTATACGCTTATCTATCCGTGAATTTAGCTTTACGTTTTTCCACGAATGCAGCCATGCCTTCTTTTTGATCTTCCGTAGAGAAGCAGAGGCCGAATACTTCATCTTCATATGCAATACCGGTGATCACGTCACAATTGATGCCGCGGTTAATAGCCGCTTTGGAGAGCTGAACCGCAACCTTGGCGTTAGAAGCAATCTTCTTGGCTGTCTTCATAACGGCCTCCATAAGTTCCTCCCGAGGAACAACTTTATTAACCAGGCCGATACGATATGCTTCTTGAGCATCAATCATATTAGCCGTAAAAATCAGTTCTTTACCATAGCCGCGACCTACGACACGAGGCAGGCGTTGTGTACCGCCAAAACCCGGTGTAATACCGAGGCCTACCTCAGGCTGGCCGAATTTAGCCGTTTCAGCTGCATAACGGAAATCGCAGGCGCATGCGAGTTCGCACCCGCCGCCGAGAGCGTACCCGTTAACGGCCGCAATAACAGGTTGGGGAAGGTTTTCAATACGTGTAAACGCATCCTGCGCAATTTTGCCGAAGAAACGCCCTTCTACAGCATTTTTGGTAGACATTTCAACAATATCTGCCCCGGCAACGAAGGATTTTTCACCTCTACCCGTAATAATCAAAACTTTTACTTCCGCATCATATTCAATTTCTCCTATGCACTGATTGAGTTCCGTCACAGTTTCCGTATTTAAAGCATTCAACGCTTTAGGCCGGTTAATCTTCAAAATACCGATACCGTCTTCTTTTGTAAATTCAATGTTATTGTACGTCATGACAGTACAGCCTCCTTTATTAATGAATAATAATTCTGCAATAGCGGACATATATCCACATATCGCTCACTATGTCCCCCTCAGTATAGGTCTTTATTTGATTGACTAAAACAGGAAATTTTTGCATCTTATCGACTTCTTTTGGCCCTTTATGGACTGGCTATGTCATAGCTTACTCCGGGTTATGCATATTGCGCATATTTTTTTACGTTAGCATAATAATTATGTTATAATAATCACGTTATCAGCGGATAAAAATTTATATGTCCCGGAGAGAGGATGAGACTCATGGGCCCAGATAACTATGCGGAAACATTGAAAAAATTACTGACTTTTACACAGGCAAAGTTTGTGTCTCTTGCCGAAGTAGTCGGTTATGACGTATCGTATGTCAATAAATGGAGCAACGGCACAAAACTCCCGTCATCCCGTTATATAGAGCAGATAAACGAAGATTTAGGCCAATATTTCGCCGCCCTTATTAAAGAAAATAAAAAAGAAGAAAAGTTTATAAAAGCATTCTCCTTCCCCGACGATATAACGGATTTGGCCTTTGCCATTACACAGTATCTATGTGCAGCATATAGGGCCAGCATCCATCAGACTCATCCGACAAAAACAAAGGACGGTAAGTCTGCCTGCCTGCAAGTAGTGACGGGCACACACGACACAAAGGCTTTTTTATCCGACTTACTTCATAAAGAGGCGGCTAATGTAAACGAAGACCTTGAGCTTCTTGTCTTTGACGACTTCTGCACCTTATATCAGGCAGGATTCTGGAATTTTTTCAACGATATCTCTTTACAGCAAAAATGCCTGACCGTCCGCGTCGGACTTGATTTAGACAGACTGGAAGAAGACTGCCGTCTATTTGAACACGTCTATGCAACCTTAAACAGATTGCTTGATATCAACTTTATTTTTTATGACATCAAAGATATTGAGCGATCCAATTTACTTATTATGAAAGACGTCTTTGTCATCCAATACGCGCTTTCCAAGACCAGCCGTTTCATGATGTGTACGCATATTTTTGACGAGACAACGATTCGGGATATTTACGAAAACTTCAATTTTATTGATTCGGCTAAGCGGCCGCTTATAACTATTTCCAACTCTCTCGGTATGGATAATACGGGTTACCGCACGGCTTTTTACGCAAATAATCGTTTCTTTTTCCATCTTACAAACGGTTTTGATTTTCTTTTGCCCCACGATGTTTTCGAAAGCATCAAGGAAATCAGTTCCCCCGAGCAGGCTGTTTCTATTCAGCGCCTTTGTGTAACTTGGGAAGAGATCGTAAATAATGCGGAGATCGAATTTATTATTCCCGCATCATCCCTCATGCGTTATCTTGAAAACGGGTACATCTATCTGACAGATGTAGAATATTCACTGACACCGGAAGAACGCAAGGAACATATACAAACCGTCTTGGATACAATGCAGGAAAATCCTCATATCATTATGGGAGTCCTCTCAACGCTGGGGACGGACAGAAGCTATAAAGGGGAAAACCTCTCCTTCTACTCCAATTACAAGACAGGCTTCATGAAAAAAAATAAACGATATATCCACAACCGGGCCAGTCCGTTCTACTTGATTACGGATCATCGCCTGCATACGATTGTCCTTGACTATTTTCGCGCCTTAAAAGAATCATCTCTGTTCCGCCAGTACGATGTAACCGAGCTGATTCCGATCTACGAACGAGTCAAACCGCTTATTGAACGAACATTATGCCTGAAATAAAAACGGCTTCCTTCAGGAAGCCGTTTTTATTTCGCCTTATCTCTTCGCTTTCATTTCTCTCAATCCCATCAATTCATCTTTAAAGAGGAATTCCGGCATTACTTTCACATCTTCCATAATAGGTGTAAATCCCATCTGGTCGAGAACATCTTTCTGAAGATCAATGCCCGGAGCAATTTCCGTCAAGTGAACGCCGTCTTCTTTCATTTCAAATACGGCCCGTTCTGTAATATAGTAAACGTTCTGGCCGTGTTTACGGGCATATTCCCCGCTGAAGGTAATGTGGTCTACGACCGGTACGAATTTGCGAACCGACCCTTCTTGAATAATAGTAAGCTTACCGTCTTTTATTTCTTCCTTCAGCTTACCGGTCGTAAAAGTACCGCAGAAAACAACATTCTTCGTATTCTGTGTAATATTGACGAAACCGCCGCAACCTGCAATACGGGGCCCGAACTTAGAAACATTAATATTGCCGGTACCGTCGCACTCAGCCAGCCCGAGGCAGGCAAGATCCAACCCGCCGCCGTCATAAAAGTCGAATTGGCTAGACTGGTCAAGAATAGCTTCCGCATTGACGGAAGCTCCGAAACGAACACCGCCCTGAGGCACGCCGCCGATAGGTCCGGCTTCGACAGTCATCGTCAGACTGTCACCAATCCCTTCTTCATTAGCTACGGAAGCAACGAATTCAGGAATACCGATACCGAGATTGATAACAGCTTCACTTGATAAATCAAGAAGAAGAAGCGATGCGCGGCGGGCAATAACTTTCTTGGCATTCAGCGGAACCGCATCCAGCGCCTGCAAAGGGACCGTCACTTCACCGGTAAGGGCCGCATCATATTCACAATCAAAAGATTGCTCACAATATTTTGACTCTGCTGTTTCTACGATATAATCGACATATACACCGGGAACCTTAACAAGTTTCGGATCCAATACACCGCCTTTGACGATTTTTTCAACCTGAACGATGACCGTACCGCCGCTGTTGCGTACCGCCTGAGCAATGGCCGTGGCATCAAGAGGCGCCACCTCCTTGGACAAAACAACATTCCCCCATTCATCGGCATAGGTACCGCGAATTAAAGCGACATTAATATCCATGCGCGGGTAGAACAGTTGGTCCTGACCTTCAATTTGAATTACTTTGACAAAATCTTCCTTAGTTACGTCATTAAGACGCCCGCCGGAAACACGCGGATCGGCAAATGTTTCCAAGCCGACATGTGTAATCGTGCCGACACGATGCGCAGCGACATCGCGGAAATATTGGGACAATGTGCCTTGCGGTAAATTATACGCTTGAATCTTATTGGCATTAACCAATTTCTGCAATTCCGTAACCGCATTCCAGTGTCCGAGAATTGCTTTCTTCAACATGCCTTCATGAGCAAAATGATCTCCGCCGCGACCATCCGAATTACCTTGAGATGCAGCATAAATAAGAGTCAAATCTTTCGGAGCCCCTGTTTCAAGAAAACGGGATTCCAAGGCGCTCGTCAACGCTTCCGGTTGAGCGGAGCCTACAAAGCCGTTCGATGCGACAACGTCATTATCTTTAACGAGTCGGGCCGCTTCCTGCGCTGTAATTACTTTTACCTGCTTCATGATCTCTTCACTCCCTAATCAGCGAATATATACTATGTGCTTTTATTATACGTAGTTGACAATGGAATAATAGATAAATCCTTTGACTCATTTTGACTAAAAAAATTCCATGCAGTTCATACAGGCGACTAATTAATCTCTATTTCTCTATCAAACAAAAACGACCTGTACTATATCTGTACAAGTCGCCTGTTTAATACCATTCATTGATATAGCAGTCCGTCTTCGGGAAAATACGTTGCAAGATATCCAATCCTTTACCCGTTACTGTAAGTTTATCATAAAATTGTAATTCCCCCGCGTCTGCCGCACCCAATACAAGCAGCGCCAGAGATCCGACGGGAATTGTCCCTGCCGCAGCCGCATCGATTGTCCTTTCAACATGGCCTATACCGTCTTTTACTGAAAGTGCAAAAACACCTGTATTCCAATCGGCAAGAGGGTCATTTACGGCAAAAACAACTTTTTCCTGCACAGTTTTATCATAGGGAATCGCTTCAAGAGCCGTTTTTACATCAACAATACGCCCGGTCATAAAAGGCATTGTTTCATGTCCCTTTTTGCCGTCCGGATAGAAACGATAAGATTGATCACGGAGGCCTTCATTCCACTGCAAGACCTCGCCTTGGGAACGATGGTTATAAAAATAGCCTAAAAGACCCTTTTTCCCTTTATATGCGGAATAAACAAATTCACTGCATCGGATAGTCGGCTCCCCGAGTTGATAAAAAGCATACGCAATCGGTTCGTCACCATCAAAGACAACGGCAATATTACCTTCTGCCAGCTGTGCATCAATATGGCGGCGCCATGATGCTTCATCGCGAACGGCATACCCCGAAAGACGAGCGGTATATTTTTCATATACTGTCGCTAAGTAATACCATTGATCCGTCGAATTTACGAATCCGTACTGAACGGAGCGATCCGTCAACAGACGCAGCTCTTCAAGCGGCAGCGTTTCCCGCCATTGGTGACAATAGAGTTCATAGCCGTATTGCTGATAAAATCCGGCCTTTGAAGGCATGAGGATATGTATGCCCTGGCCGCGACGTTTCATTTCTTGAAGAGACGCTGAAAGAAGCTGTCCGCCCAACCCGCCGCGGCGAGCGGCCGGATGAGTGGCCAGTCCGACTACATAAGACACGGGCAACACTGTACGGCGCACATTAATTTTATACGGATTAAGGTGAGCCAGGCAGGCAAGATTGTCTTCCCGAAACCCGAGAAGAACATTCTCGGGTTTATACATATTGGTAAAATACCATCGAAAAAAAGGATGTTCTTTCGGCTCAAAGCAATAGGCCCAAAGGTTCTCCACCAATTCCCGGTCGTCCGGACCGGCTAAACGAAAGTCGAGCATACGTCGCCTCTTTCTTTATTTTGCCAGCGTTACACTGAATTTTTCTACATAATGATCCGGATTATACGATTCTTTTGACTGACGCAATCCGGGTAAGCCCATATCTTCTTCGCGATTAATATACTTTGTATGGCTCCATGCATGGACGACAAATTCATGATTAATAGCCTGGTAAAGACCGCGAATAGAAGGATCGCTCTTCTCAAAATGGATGATCGCCGTATCATCGTTCAGCATCTCACCAATAGAAAAGGCCGCAATCCTGTTAAAAATACGAATGGCACCGCCTGTAGCGCCCAAGGCCTCCCAATGGTTGAATATTGTTTCAATGGCGAGACGTTCACCTTTCATATCTTCTTCATTTTCACCGGCCGTTTCTCTGTTAATACGGGTATCCATCCACCGTTTGTCGGCATCCAGACATTCTTCAAATACATCCGGCGTTATGGTCAGGTACTCATACCCCATATACTGATTACGGAAATGATTAAGGTTATTTTTCTTTTGTCGAAATTTTTTGCCGGACAGATTAATAAGATCCTGTGTTAAGTAAACATATTCATAGTTATCCCGGTCGGGCGCTATAGTATAACAATCGGGACACAGAGCATGCAACTTATCTACAACAGGCTGTGTAACCCCTTTCATAAGAAAGGGATGGTCATGCGCCACAAACCATTCCTGCATCCGTTCTAAACCGGCTACAAGACCGCCGTCTTTACGGGAAAAAGGAGGCAGCCAGAACTGCTCGTTACCTCGACCCGAGCGAATATAAAGGACCTGATCTTCTTCTGCCCATTGAATATCATAAGGATATTGCCATGCAAGCAAATTCATAAATGTAGCATCCGCCTGTTCATATCGTTTTTCATGAAAATACGAATCCAAGACAGGCTTATCTTCAATAGTAAATCCTCTAAACTGAATTATTGTAATCTCCCTCCGATTATATAGCTACCCCTTAGAAACAAATGGATTATTTTTTATATAAAAGCGCCAAGGGAAATATTTTCCCTTAACGGCATAATCAATATTAATACGCCTGGAACGCTCCGTATGCATCAGTATACCAGATTCTCCGTGAAGAATAAATAATGATTCTCCGCATAAATCAATCTTATTTTCAGCCAATCCGATTTCCATAGCCATACATAATTTTCCCGGCCCGTTCGTTAATTTTTTTGTAACTTTGGTTGCTTTACGGTTTACAAGCATTCTTTCAATACCGTCCACAGGTTCTACCGCTCTGATCAGGACGGCTTGTGCGTCTCCGGGCGATGCAGTCACAATATTCATACAGTAATACATGCCGTAAATGAGATAAACGTAGGCAATTCCGCCCGCACAAAACATCGGTTCCGTCCGCGCAGTTAATCCTTTATGACTATGCGCGCCATCATCAACTTGCCGTCGATAGGTACCGCCGTAGGCTTCCGTTTCAACAATACGTCCGACGAAGGTCGTATCGGGCCGGACATGCACCAAATAAGACCCCAGTAGTTTAGGCGCCACCTTAGCGGCAGGCTCCTGGAATTCTTCATATTGCCATTTTCGCATCATTCTTTTCTACGACAACCGAGTGCATAGGAAATTTCATAGGCATACTGACTCATTGTGAAAAGCATCTTTTGTCTGATAGAGTCATAAAACCGCATAGACGGCCCGGCTATAGTCAGAGAAGCGACTACCCGTTCTTCAAAGTTGAAAACGGGCACGGCCAAAGCAAAAAGACCGTGTTCGCTCTCATCCTGTGTAACGGCATACCCGTTATGACGAATCATGGAAAGCTCGCTCTCTGTAAGATTGCCGTATTCCGAACTGATACGTTTTTGTTCTTTCTCATTAGACCAAGCAACGAGAACCTTACCGGCTGCGCCTTTATAAATAGGCAGGGACTCTCCGAGAGAGATAACCCGCCGTAAAGAATGTGTGCTTTCGACATGATCAAGACAAATACGATTATCTCCTTCAGCAATATAAATACTTGCCGTTTCATTAAATTCCCGTTGGAGTTTGCGCAAATACGGTTTGGCCAAAGTAACAATATTTTCTGTCCAATGAGATGAATATCCGAGAGCCAACGATTTAGGACCCAGGCGATACTGCTTTGATTCTTCATTACGCGTTAAATACTGACGTCGCTCCAAGGTATTGACGATGCGAAAGGCCGTCGACGTATTGAGTTCCGTTTGTGCGGCAATTTCTTTCAGGGCCATGCCGGCATTGCATTCAACAAAAAGATCTAATACGTCCAGGCTCTTTTCCAGCGATTTGAGAAGGCTTTTCTCTCTATTTCCATCATGATGGCATGTATCTTTCATCATTATTCCTTCCGTTTTATTTTACACAGAAATTTTCATACCTATTTCTAACGAATCGGGCGGATCCGATACAATCGTCTCTCCTTCACGGAGACCGTTGAGAACGACAATACGGCCGTTTTCTTCATCTCCCGTGAGGACAGCGCGAACATCAACTACAGCATCACTATTGACGACATAAACGAAATCGCCGCTGTCTTTTGTACGAATCGCCTCTTTCGGTACCGTGATCTGTTCAATTTCCTGCGGTGTAGAAAGACGAATGTGATAAAATTCCCCGGGTACAAAAAGATTTTTATTGTTATTAAACGTAATTTTAGCTAAATATGATTCTGTTGCCCTGTCTTCTTCCGTCGCCAGGAAAGTGAGTTCACCGACCTCCGTTTCACCGTCCGGAGTCAGGACCAGCACACGCAGGCTGCCATTGCCCCTAGCCGTTCGGATAGCCTCAATATAGTCCTTCGGTACGGCAAAAGTAGCTACAAGCGGCGTAAGCTGTTGAACGGTTGCCAGGACATTTCCTGCAACAGCGATGGAATTATTTTCAGTAACAGCCGTTACCTTACCGTCAATAGGAGAGTAAATCGTGGCATTGCCGAGCATCTCCCGGGCAGTTTGAATCGTCTGCTGCAGCTGAGCAACTTTTTCTGTATCTACAGACGGCGCCGTATAATTTACACGACCCGACCGGGAACGAAGCTGATTATATTCGGCATGAGAGAAGTAGCCGTCCTTATAATATGCATTTAACTGCGCCCGCTCGGGCGTATTTTCTCCTGTATCTTCATAGCTCGGTGCAGGTGCTGCCGAAACGGTTAGCGACATCAATTCCGCTTCAGCACTGCCGACGCTTTGTTGATACGGTGTCGGATCCACTTGAACAATAACTTCACCGGCCTTAATATCCTGTCCGACAACCAAGGGTGCCGAAATAATCTTACCGGACACCTTCGGCATAATTTCCGCCGAGTGAAGCGCTGTAATATTGGCATCCAAGGTAAGTGCTACAGGATATTCCGCTTTGCTGACCTTTTCGGTCTTTGTGGAAATTGAATTCCCGCACCCCGTCAATACGGTGAGGGATATAATGAATATGCAGAAAAGACCTGTTACATGTTTTAGTTTCATTTTATCCTGTTCCGTTTCTTAAACAAAGGTATAAAACAAAGTAACGATTATGACACCGGGCACACCAAAAAAGCCGATGACAAGCCCCACCAAAGGGTTTACATCAACATGATGCAAGCCGACTATTGAGCCGTACGAATTAATAATATATAATATAAATAAACCTATCACCGTATTTATGGCAAGACGGCGAATAGGCGCCAAAATAAATTTATTAACGATAAAGAGAAGAATAATCCCCACTGCTATGGATGCATATTCCATATAAACCTCACATCTCCCGACGGTTCGCTACGGCACCGGCTAAAGTGGCTTCATCAGCAAATTCAATATCGCCGCCTACGGGAATACCTCTGGCAATTCGTGTTACTTTAACTCCTGCGGTCTTCAGGAGGCGGGCCAAATATAAGGCCGTCGCTTCGCCTTCCACGTCCGGGTCGGTAGCAATGATAACTTCTTTCACCGTCGTATCACTCAGACGCTGTAACAGCTCTTTAATACGCAAATCTTCAGGCCCTACACCATCCAACGGTGAAAGCGCTCCGTGTAAAACATGATAGAGACCGCGATAATCCTTACTCCGCTCTATAGCCGATACATCTTGCGGCGTCTCGACAACACAAATAACAGATTGATCGCGACGTGAATCAGTACAGATGAAACACGGATCGGAAGAAGAAAGATTGAAACAAACGGAACAAAAACGCATCTGTGTTTTTGCTTGACGAATAGCTTCAATGAATGCGGTCGTCTTTTCTTCCGGTTGCTGCACCATAAAATAAGCAAGTCTGCGCGCCGTCTTAATTCCGATACCGGGCAAACGACGGAACTGCTCAGCCAATTGATCTAACGGCGTATCCATTAGAACATCCCCGGTAAATTCATACCGCCCGTAATTTTACTCATTTCCCGAGCCATCAAATCATCAACTTTTTTGCTCGCTTCATTAACAGCGGCAACAATGAGATCTTCAAGCATTTCCTTATCTTCCGGATCGATAACGGACGGGTCAATATTGACACTTTCTACAGACTTCTCCCCGTTCATGACAATTGTCAACGTACCGCCGCCAACGGTTGCCTCAACAGTACGTGTTTTTAATTCTTCCTGCATTTTCTTCATGTCTTTCTGCATTTTCTGAACTTTTTTCATCATGCCTTGCATATTTCCACCAAACATATGTGTTTCCTCCTTAAACTAATCCTTAACTAGTCCTTATATTCAACATATATATTACAATCACCAACAGCACTGAGCAAGGAATCCAATACCGTTCGTTCCGTTTCCGGTATATCCTGCCGCTCAATGAGAACGGGATCTTTACTGCCGTCTGCCTGGCTTTCCAGAACAGTTTCTGCCGGGACTCCAAGGGGATCAGGTGAAACCGGCCGTGTCATCATTGCCGGCAGAATGTCGTTTTTTTTTTCGTATTCCGCCAGCTCCGCATCGCCTTCAAGATAGCTATGCATATGATATCCCTTACCGAGGACTTGAGCAAGTGCCGCATCAACACAAGCATAATAATCTTCCCGGTTGGCTCGCGTCACCATAAATTCCGTTTTTAGAGCTAAAATAAACTCGGTTTCACCGATATAGGCAACACGACCGTTGCGCACGCACGAAAGAACGGCTTTCTTCCGGTCTTTGTCAAGAACTGTACATACTTTATTCCAAATAATCGCATATTCCGCCTTTTCCGGCCGTGTCCTTCTCTTCTTTACTGTCGGAACGTCGGGCATATCTGCAGCCTCCGGTGATACGGCAGTTGCAATTGTCGTCACGGCTTCCGCTTCAGGCGGTTCCGTAACGGACTCCGCTATCGTTGACCGAGCAGCCGGTATTACAGGCGCAGGCATTTCACTCCGCCTACTGCAACCAGATGCTGACCGTACCTGCATGGCGGCAGATACCGGCGACTGTCCCTGTTCAAGCTGTACAATACGATCCATTATATCCTGCGGCACAGTATAGGCCCGTTCTTCCAACGCTTTGACACGTTCAGTTAAATCTTCCCCCTCATGACTGTACGTACGTGCTGCCATAAGCAGACCGGCTTCTACGGCTATGCGCGGTAAAGGGGAGGTTTTTACACGCAATAAAGCTTCTTGTAAAATGTTAAGAACCGCAAAAACTTGCCCCGCCGACACGGTTGCCGCCTGCTCCCGCAATTCTTTTTCCGAATCGGCGTAGGCGGCAAGAGTATCCGAGCCGGGCGCCGCCTTATAAAGCATGACAGCGCGCAAATGAGCTATAATTTCCGTCAAAAGAATTTGCGGTTCTTTGCCCATAGCAATGATTTCATCAACGCCTTTTATAAGTATATCATTATGCCTGTGAAAAAGGGCCGTTGTCATCGTAAAAAGCCAGTCTTTCCCTACAAGGCCGAGCAATTGACGTACGAGAATTTCATCAACCGTACCGTTACCGATACATTGGTCCAGAAGGCTTAGCGCATCACGCATGCCGCCGTCAGCCTGAACGGCGATGATATGAGCCGCCCCCTCGGTGAGAGCAATGTGCTCTTGAGAGGCTATGTACATAAGTCGCTCACCGATATCATGACTTGTAATACGACGAAACTCATAGCGTTGACACCGGGAAAGTATCGTCATCGGAATACGTTCCGGTTCAGTCGTTGCCAAGATAAAGATAACATGCGACGGCGGTTCTTCCAGCGTTTTTAAAAGTGCATTAAAGGCTTCTGTCGTCAGCATATGCACTTCATCTATAATATAAATCTTTTTATCCCCTTCTGTCGGCATAAACTTAACCGTTTCTCTGAGTTGGCGAATATCTTCAATACTGCGATTCGATGCCGCATCTATTTCTACGACATCAAGTGATTCTCCACTCGTAATATGGCGACATACAGGACATTCATTGCACGGACGTAATGTCGGGCCGTGTACACAGTTCACGGCTTTTGCAAAAATCTTAGCCGTACTCGTCTTACCTGTTCCACGCGGTCCGGAAAATAAGTAAGCATGTGTTACTTTATCATTTTTTATGGCTTGTTGTAAGGTTTCCGTAATATGTCTCTGACCGACAACATCTTCAAACAGCTTCGGTCGCCATTTACGATAAAGAGCAATATATGCCATATTCTTCCCCTTTTATATAAAAAAAGCAGCTCTTCCGCTGCCTTACCATCCCCTGTAAAAGCACTCGTGTGTGATAGCTTGCCAGGTTCCCTCGTGGCACATGAAAATGGCTACTTATCGCTGCTTCCTTTCGGACCTGACGAGGTTCATAGGTCTTCATTGCACAAGCCCCAACAGGCTATCACGCACCAATACTCTTAAATATATACTTGATAATTATAGCGTATCAACACAAAAATAGCAAGGCTGAATGCCTGTATACAGGTACTCAGCCTCGTTTATTTATACTCATTTCAATAATTTATAAAATAAGATTTCTCCTTGGAATTCCTATTTTATTTATGATGCCAAATATCTACACGGCGATTGTCGGCACGGCCTTGATCCGTTTCATTTGTTGCAACGGGATCATGCTTACCTTCGTACTCAAGTACGAGCTGTTCGGAATTAACGCCGTGATCAACGGCATATTTAGCAACGTTCACTACGCGGCGTTTAGAAAGATCGTCATTGTAAGAATCCGTGCCCTTAGCATCCGTATTGCCGACAAGTTTAAATGTGTCATGCGGATATTCTTTTGCTACCGCTACGAAGTGATCAAGTTTACCCTGGTCGTATGCCACGGGCGTATCAACATCGAAGTCGAAGTGTATGCTTTCAAGGTAGTAATCATTATAAGTATGCGGCGTTTCTGCCGGTTGTGCCGGCGCAGTCGGTGCGGGAGTTACATACACGGGAGCGGGAGCCGCATCCTTATGGCCGCCGAAACGATAAGAAAGCGTTACGAAAGGCCCTTTATACGAAATGTTCGCATCGTCTGTCGCCCCCAACGTCCCTTTATCGACTAACTTTGTATTCACATAGCGGTAGCCTGCTGAAAGATCAAAATCTTTAGCAAACGTATACCCCAAACCGGCTTCCCAAATTGTAGTTTTTTTCGTACCGATGGCCGCCTTGCCATAAATATCAAAGTTTTTAGCAAGCGGTGCTTTAGCAATAAGACCGAGCTGTGCTATATTATTTGTTTTACTGAAACTATCTACATCTACAGAGTTCTTAATGCGATTCCAGCCGCCATATACGGCAAAATTTTTATTGAGCGAATATACGAGGTTTACTTCGTGTTCATCACCGTCAGTTGCTTTGGCGCCATCATACTTAGTATTCAAATCATGATACACATATTCCAAATTCCACTTATCACTCAACGCATACCCTAATCCTCCCTGAAAATTCCATTTGGAATCAGTAGTATTGGTTCCGTAATAACCGAAATTCTCACCGTCCACACTTGCCTTTACATCCCATGCACCAAGATCCAACTGAAACTGGCCTTTCTGGAACTATGTTTGCGGCGTAGCAAAGGCTGCAGATGTTACACACGCTGCAGCAAGGGCTGCTAAAACCAAGACTTTCTTTTTCATATTTTTCCCACACTTTCAAAAATAAAAAAATATACCGGTTATTCAGTAATTTTATCACTAAAAATCACTGAACTCAACTATAAAATACACGGGAATAAAATATTTTCCTGAAAAACAAGAGCCAAACTGCAATAACCCTTTTTTTATTACAGAACGCACTAAAATATCCATTTTTTTCGAGTTAAATAATTCCACGCCGTAACAATGGCACTGGACAATACCTTCGCCGGCAGGGGCGGTAAATTGCCAAGCGACGGCATTGTTAAAAACCACATGAGAAGAAGATTCCACAATAATCCCATAGAACTGACGAGAAAAACGAGCGACAGTTCCACCCTTTTATCATAACGACGCCCGCTTTCAAAAACAAAAATATTACCGAGAATATAATGATATATAGTTGCCAGGGCAAACGCTGTCGCCGTTGCAGTCAATATCTGTATAGTGCCGCCCACTGTCGGAAAGAATGCCCTATAGGCAAGATAAAGAAAATAGAAGAGTATCCATTCCAAAACAGCAGCAGACCCGCCGATACAGAGATAAAAAAACACTTTTATATACTCGTTATTTGTGTAGTCCCATTCAAAGAGCGTTTTTTTTCGCATTATTCCTCTTTTTCACCATGGTCTTTCTTCCACTGCTTAATTTGTTCAAGTCGGGTCTTACAACGCACCTCTATACCGTGTTCGGTCGGCCTGTAATACATTCTGCCGCGCAGGGAAGGGGGCAGACATTCCATTGCCGTCAAACCGGCGGGATTATTGTGAGCATATTCATAATCCTTGCCATAATTAAGCTCTTTCATCAGCCTCGTCGGAGCATTACGGATTTGCAGCGGCACCGGTTCGGCGAATTGTTCGAGTGCATCCTTTCGTGCCGCCAAATACGCCACTTCCACAGCATTCGATTTGGGCGCCAACGAAAGATAAATGACAGCCTCCGTCAAATGAACGGAACATTCAGGCATACCGATAAAATGGCAAGCCTGATAAGCAGCTATAGAAATTTCCATGGCCCGCGGATCGGCAAGCCCGACGTCTTCTGCTGAAAAACGTACGATTCGTCGCGCTATATAAAGCGGGTCTTCACCGGCTTCAAGCATACGCGCCAACCAGTAAACGGCCGCATCAGGATCGGAATTACGCATTGATTTATGAAGTGCTGAAATAAGATTATAATGCTCTTCGCCCTTCTTATCATAAAGAAGTGACTTCTTGGAAATGCACTGTTCCAACGACTCTTTGTTCACCGTTATGACATCACCTTCCAAATCACCGTTAAGGACGGCCATTTCCAATGTCGACAGCGCCGAACGGGCATCCCCGTTGGCAAACTCGGCAATAGCCGCCAAAAATTTGTCAGCAATGTGTATCTCCTGTGCGCCGAATCCGGACGGATCGGCTATGGCTCTTTTCAATAGAGTCAGTATATCGTCTGTCGACAGTGCCTGTAATACAAAAACTTTACACCGCGATAAAAGGGCGCCGTTAATTTCAAAAGACGGGTTTTCCGTCGTCGCACCAATAAGAATAATACTGCCTTTTTCCACAAAAGGTAAAAAAGCGTCCTGTTGTGCCTTATTGAAACGGTGTATTTCGTCAACAAATAAAATTGTTCTTTCACCGTACCGCGTATTTTCATCGGCTTTTTGCATAACCTGACGAATCTCTTTAATACCGCCCGTAACAGCGGAAAAATCTAAAAACGAGGCTTTCGTGTGATTGGCTATGACACGGGCGAGCGTTGTCTTTCCAACCCCTGGCGGCCCCCAAAAAATCATGGAAGGTACTGTATCATGTTCTATGAGCCGACGAAGAACCCTGTTCTCACCTAAAATATGGCGTTGGCCGATTATATCGTCGATTGTCCTGGGCCGTAAACGGGCAGCCAAGGGCTGCTGAACGGCACTCGTTTGAAAGAGAGATATTTCTTCCATAATCTTTCTCCCCGCAGCTGTAATATTACACTTCCTGACCGGTCAATATCGAATATTCAGCACGCACGTCGTCTTCACAAGAACGCATGGCAAGGATGGTTTTCTCCATAAGATCCGATAATTCCCACCCGAGAATTTCCGCTCCGTTCGTAATAATCTCACGCGAACAGCCGGCTGCAAACTTTTTATCCTTAAATTTCTTCTTCAAACTTTTAACTTCCATATCCTTCGTGCTCTTCGAAGGACGCATGATGGCAGCCGCACCGATAAGACCGGTCAATTCATCGGCAGCATAGAGAACTTTTTCCATTTCATGTTCCGGTGCAAGATCGACGCAGATACCGTAACCGTGACAACATACGGCATGGACAAATTCAGGTGACGCATCGATTTCGGCCAATAATTCCGGCGCTTTTTTACAATGTTCTTCCGGATATTTTTCAAAATCCACATCATGAAGCAAGCCTACAAGACCCCAATAATCGACTTCATCCTCATATCCGAGTTCATGAGCATACCATTTCATCGTTCCTTCCACTGTAAGAGCATGCAAAATATGAAACGGATCCTGATTATATTTTTGTAAAAGCGCAAGCGCTTCCGTTCTTTTCATATTATCTCCTCCGATATATAGTGAGTGATTGCAGTTAATTTATATAAATTGTTCAAGCCGATTCATGCGAAAATCTTCCAGCATTTCTATAAACGCTTTGCAGTGAACCGGGTCCGCTGTAAAGTAAAACAGGTGAGACGGGCAACCGCAATCCGTACAGCCGAAATGATCAATATGCCGCTCTGCAATATCTTCCAAACGATGCGACAACCTGTGTTCCAAATCGTCAGCTGTACGAATCGGTATCGTCGCCGTCACAATCGTAATCGGTCTTAAATAATCAAGATGCCAATGCATCTTCTTGCGAACTCGTCTATGTCTCGCCAAGCGGGCGGCCAGATTTCTTTTCGCCGAGCCGACGTAAACATAGTAGCCCGGTACAAAAGTTATCGTTCCGAGAGCGCCTATATAAGCATTTTTTTCTTCCGGCACTTGTAATACAACCATATAACTGCCGCTGTCGTGATTTTCCCTCTCTAAAATATAGCCGGGATAGATAAGCTGTCTGCCCGGCTCAGGCAAGGAAAACCTATCATTCCAGCCAACAGAAAAAGCTTTCCAATCAAGTTTATCCTGACAAGCCGCAAACGTGTCGGCAAAATCAGGATCCGTATGATAATCCGGCAGAAACCAGGTGGCCTTACGCCATTGAACAAGAAACAGAATACCTGTCCGATAGCCCTTTTCCTGTAATGAAACAAGATGAAGAATATGTTTGCGCCCCCGCTCCGTAACGGCGTCGGGAAACATGGCCCCTGTTTTGCTGAAAAGAGTGCAGGATTTTACTTCAATAAAAAAAAGTTCTTCATCTTTATGGAGAAGCAAATCGAAACGGCTGCCTTCAATAGTGACTTCCCGCCGTAAAATCTGCCAATCCTCCCAACCGGGTATTCTTTTTTCGCGAATAAGCGCTTCCGCCACATCATTATTATACTGCGTATCCATGAGAACGGGCGTATTGTCCCGCTCAACACCGACAACATCATACAGCGTCTTGCGTCCGGGATTAGCAGCTCTCCTGATCCATAAAACAACTCCGGGAAAAAGCAGCTCCCAGAGACGTCCGGGATTGGGCATATGGCAAGTAATGGTCTCACCGTCTAAATCCGCATGGACAACAAAACGATTCGGTCTGTCTATGAATTTCCCCTTGTATAAGGGCTCATGTCGTATCATAGTTTTCACTTTCTTTATATTTGTTTATTTTACACGCTTTCCCAAATCTTGTCATATATTAAGAGAAGGATAGCCGCCCTGTAGTAAGTACCTGCTTTTCAAAATTATACTTCATCCGGCCATTCACCTGTAAAAGAGACAGCTGCGGGACCTGTCATGTAAACATTACCGTCATCCTCATTATACTCTACATGGAGCGACCCTAAATAGAGCTGTACATCAACATTTCTTCCTGTATACCCGTTCAGAAAAGAACTGACCGCTGCCGAGCAGGAGCCGGTTCCGCAGGCAAGAGTAGCGCCGGCGCCGCGTTCCCATGTACGAACCTTTATGGTCTTGTCGTCGATAAGCTCTGTAAAATTAACATTGGTATTCTTCGGAAAAACTTCATGTGTTTCGAAAAGCGGTCCCCATTTATTAATATCAACAGCCTCTACGTCGTTCACATACGTAACTGTATGGGGCACGCCTAAAAAAAGAGACGTAATCTTCCAAGGTTCACCGCCAACTGTAATTTCCTCATTGAGAACGGGACCCTCAGAGCCTGCCATGGGAATGGAACCTCGGTCAGTAAAAGGCTTACCCATGTTGATGGTAACAAGACCTGCATCACCGTTTTTATCAACTATGATCTTCGGTTTCATGATACCGGCCAGCGTTTCAACGGAAAATTCGGTTTTCGTAATTATTTTGCTGTCATATACATATTTGGCAAAACAGCGAATGCCATTGCCGCACATTTCAGCTTCACTGCCGTCAGCATTGATAATGCGCATACGTACATCGGCCGCATCACTGCCGGCAATGATGATCAGTCCGTCGGCGCCGATACCCGTATGACGCTTACACATGCACCGGGCCAATTCAGAAAAATTTTTGTCTCTGCCGTCCTTATTCTCAATAAAGACGAAATCATTACCTAAGCCATGCATTTTTACAAATTTCATCGTCAGCTCCCCGTACACAGCCCAAAGGCATGGTACACTTATCTGTTTCTATTAAAATTGATCAGACAGCCTGCCTGGATGATACGCCGTTCTTCAGGCGTCAGATCTGTAATGTATAACTTAATTTCCGAAACGAATTTACCGCTTACAACATAAGCCGTAATGTCATCGGTCCGCCCCTCCAAAATATTGCGAATATGAGGAACATAAATATAGTCTCCCACTTCAAAGTTCGCATCTTTCTTCATCTGAAAAGGAAGCATCCCCCAGTTAATAACATTGGAACGATAGCGTTTTGTCGCATATTCCTTGCAAATATTGGCCAACCCGCCCAAAACACGCTGACAGCTGGCAGCCTGTTCACGTGCCGAGCCGTCACCCGGCTTAATACAATATATCATACTGCCTACTTCTACAGCGTTACGATCAACCGGCCCGATAATATCTTCGAGGGCATCATAAACAAGATTGAGCTCTTCTGCAATCACTCCTTCTTTTCGGGCGGCTTCCCAAGATCGCACCACTTTTGCGCGCCCCACATAGTCGGGATCGCGACGAGAAAGCGTAAATTCGGCAAGCCCGAGCGGATTGGAACGATATGACGAGGTTTCACCGGACGGAATCAGTTCATCTGTCGTTGTAACGGGATCCAAAATTTTGGAACATACTCTGACAAGAATCGAGTCCGCCAACTCTTCCTGTTCAGGCCAATCTTTGATATTCGGCCCGTAAATGAGAGCCGCTTCGGCATCGGCCTTGTTAAACCCATAATATATACGGTTAGCATAAGGTGAATCATCATATTCATAAGCCGGTTCAATATAATCATCCATATACCCTTCAGCTGAGGTGAGGACGCCGTCGTTTGCAGCCGTTGCCGCAATGGAGCGGGCATCCATGAGCGCCACTGCCGAAAACTGCCCGGCCCCGGGTTTACTGCCTTCACGGTTCGGGAAATTACGCGTTGTATGACGAATACTGAAAGCATTGTTAGCCGGCGTATCTCCGGCGCCGAAACAGGGGCCGCAAAAAGCCGTTTTCATAACCGCACCGGCCGATATCAAATCGACTGCCGTCCCCTTACGAAGAAGATCCAGGTAAACCGGCTGAGAAGACGGATAAATATCAAGTGTAAAAACATCATTCGTCAGGCCGACATGTTTCAACACATGGGCAGTTGCCATAATGTTTGTATAATTACCGCCTGCACAACCGGCAATTACACCTTGCTGAACAAGCAGGCGGCCGTTTTTAATTTTATCGGCCAGGCTGAAATGAACGGACTCGGTATTAAGACGCTCTTTAATTTTTTCTTCCACATCATGCAAAATATCTGCCGTATCGGCATTTACTTCATCAATAGTAAACGCGTTGCTCGGATGCATAGGCATGGCAATCATTGGTTTGATCTTGCTTAAATCGACATAAATCATGCCGTCATAATACGCGACGGAGGCGGGATTCAGTTCCTTATAATCACTCCCGCGACCATGCATGGTAAGGTATGCCTTTGTGTCTTCATCTGTACGCCATATGGAGGAAAGACAGGTTGTTTCTGTGGTCATGACATCAACGCTGTTACGATAGTCCGTATTCATAGAGGCAACGCCGGGGCCGACAAATTCCATAACCTTATTCTTTACATACCCGTTTTTAAAAACTGCACCGACAATGGCGACAGCAATATCATGAGGACCAACTGCCGGATTCGGCTTGCCTTCAAGATAAACGCCGATAACATCCGGATAAGTAATATCGTATGTATCGCAGAGTAATTGTTTTACAATCTCGCCGCCGCCTTCACCTACGGCCATGGTCCCGAGAGCTCCGTAACGAGTATGACTGTCCGAACCGAGTATCATCTTGCCGCAACCGGCCATTTTTTCGCGTATATATTGATGAATAACCGCAAGGTGGGGCGGGACAAAAATACCTCCATATTTCTTGGCTGCCGAAAGACCGAAAACGTGATCATCCTCATTAATCGTACCGCCGACGGCACACAACGAATTATGACAGTTTGTGAGAACATAGGGCACCGGGAATTTTTCTATACCTGATGCCCGCGCAGTCTGAATAATCCCGACAAACGTAATATCATGGGACGCCATAGCATCAAATTTTATTTTCAAATGATCCGGTGATTCGGATATATTGTGACTCATTAAGATAGAATAAGCAATTGTCCCTTTACGGGCTTCTTCTTTGAGAACGGCTTTCCCCGTCAGTGCCTTGATTTTGCTTGCTTTTTCTTCAGCTACAATACGACTGCCGTCAATCAAGTACACGCCGCCTTTATACAACTTAATCACGTTGACCTCCTTATATGACGAAAAACTTATTATTTCTCATTCTGAAATTTATGTAATTTGTTTTCATATTATAAAAACAACAAGCAATATAATATGTATTATATCATAATTATTCTATATGAAAAGTCAGATAACTTACTTTTTAATCATGGTCACATCATTTTACAGTATGTGGTTTTATGCTATAATTACTTATGCATAGACCTATGGGTTCACAAAAAAGGATTATATAAATATTTATAGATTTAAAAGAATATTTAAAAACAATAACCAAGCCCCTTGGAAAGGAGCCTTCGGAATGGACCAAAACATCCATGTTGCTCAATTTTACGGTAAATCCCAAAACTTCACACAAATCCCCAGAGCCCTCTATACGAAACACGGTGTAAAACGAGGACTGCGTAATGAAGACCATACAGGCGTTCTTGTCGGTTTGACACGTATTGCCGATGTCGTCGGGTATCGAAGAGATGCGGACGGTCACAAAGTAAATTGTGAAGGTACACTCTACTATAGAGGTATTGATATTTCGGATTTTATAAAAAAAGATATATATAACGGCTATCTTTATGAAGAGGCCTGTTTTCTTCTTCTTTTCGGGTATTTACCGAATAAAAAAGAGCTTCACGAATTTTGCAAGACTATTTCCGATTCATATGAACTTCCTGATGATTTCTTAGAAATGAATCTTCTTCGTATGCCTGGCAGAAATTTGATGAACAAACTGCAACATGCCCTGCTGACTTTATATAATTACGACGAAGATCCGGATAATACGGATGTATACCAAACTTTATTAAAAGGGTTAAATATTATGGGCAAGCTTCCGTCGATCGCCTGCTATGCTTATATGTCCAAGGTCCATTACTACGACAGACGCAGTTTGATTATACACTATCCGCGCAAAGATTACTCAACAGCCGAAAATATTCTTTCCATGCTGCGGCCGGACAGTTCTTTTTCAGAAGCAGAGGCACATCTTCTTGATTTACTCCTTTTCTTACATGCTGATCACGGCGGCGGTACGAATTCAACCTTTACAAATGTTGTCGTCGCTTCAACGGATACAGATATTTACTCAACCATGTCCAGCTCCATAGGCGCGCTCAAGGGTCCCCGCCACGGCGGTGCTAACGTACGCGCTTCAAAAATGATGGAACAAATCATTGATACGGTCGGTCTCAACGCTTCAGAAAAACAGCTGCGTGATACGGTTTACCGAATTCTTAATAAAAATTTCCCCGGCACGGACGGTCTCGTATACGGTTTCGGTCATGCCGTCTATACGATTTCCGACCCGCGTGCCGAGATTATGCGCAACTACTGCGGCGAAGTAGCTCATAAAAAAGGCCTTGATAAGCACTTCGACTTTTATCAGCGTTTTGAAAGCGTAGCTAAGGATATTATCAGTGCCGAAAAAGGTATGGATATTTGCAGTAATGTCGATTACTACAGCGGTTTTTGCTACCATATGCTCGATATTCCCCGCGATTTATATACGCCTTTATTCGTAGTCAGTCGACTCGTCGGCTGGTTGGCACATAATTTGGAAAATAAACTCTATGACGGGCGTATTATGCGTCCTGCCACAAAGTATGTCGGCGATTTACTTCCTTATATATGCAGAGAGGAACGATAACCAATGAAAACAATTACAGTCTTTAAAGGAGACGGAATCGGCCCGGAAATAACAGATGCGGTCATTTCTATTTTAAAAGCGGCCCACGCCCCTTTGACGTATGAAATATTCAATGTCGGCGCGGCCGAATATGAACGCAACGGTGCTCTCATCCCGAATGATGCCTTCGTCTCCTTCGAAAAGACACATCTGCTCTTGAAATCGCCTATTACAACACCGATTGGGAAAGGATTTCGATCCCTTAACGTGACCTTGCGCAATAAATACAATCTCTATGCCAATATCAGGCCGGCTAAATCAAACGATGCCGTAAAAACCCCCTTCCCAAATGTCGATATCGTTACATTCCGAGAAAATACGGAGGATCTCTATGTCGGCATAGAAACACAAATTGACAGGAATACGGTTCATGCTACCAAAATCATTACTCGTACTGCAAGTGAACGAATCATTCGCGATGCTTTCATATATGCACGGAAAAAAAAGCGGCACAAAGTAACATGTGTACATAAAGCAAATATTCTTAAACTGAGTGACGGTCTTTTTCTTTCTATTTTCAAAGAAATCGCTAAAGAGTTTCCTGATATTGAAAGTGACGATAAAATTGTCGATAATGTATGTATGCAACTTGTCATGCATCCTGAAAATTTCGATATCATGGTCACTCCGAATTTGTACGGTGATATCATTTCCGATCTTACAAGCGGTCTTATCGGCGGTCTCGGTCTCTTACCGTCCATGAACATCGGTACGGACTATGCCATGTTTGAAGCAGTCCACGGCAGTGCTCCCGATATTGCCGGTATGCATATCGCCAACCCGACGGCGCTCCTCTGGTCGGCATGCATGATGCTCGAATATATGAACGAAAATGAAACGGCAGCAACGATTCGGCATGCCGTAGACCTCATCCTCAGTGAAGGCACAACGCTTACTCCCGATCTCGGCGGTACAGCTAAGACGGAAGAGTATACAACAGCTATTATTGCTAAGTTATGACATTTTAATTTTAAGCTCTCTTTATGGGGTTACCATAAAGAGGGCTTTTTATATATACCTGTAAACACATATACGCTATAATAAGACCATTACAAGAAAAAGGAGTAGGTACATGAATATTTCCGTATTAGGCTGCGGCCGTTGGGGCAGTTTCCACAGTTGGTACGCAAATCATATCGGTCATAATGTTACTTTATGGGGCCGTGAAGGGTCATCCAATTTAAAGCAGTTAGCAGAAACACGGCAAAACGAATATCTCTTCTTGCCCGAAACTGTTGTCTTAACAAATGATTTAGAAAAAGCTGTAGCTGCGGCCGATATTTGTATCATCTCCATTAAAGCACAGGCATTTCGTAACTTTACCAAACAATTAAAAACTATTAAAACTATTACAACAAAACCGCTTCTCCTTTGCATGAAGGGACTCGAATCGGAAACAGGTAAGCGCCTCTCTGAGATAGGGTATGAAGAATTGGGTAAAAACGCAACTTTAGCGGTCTGGGTCGGTCCCGGGCATGTTCAGGACTTTATTAAGGGCATGCCGAATTGCATGGTCATTGCTTCAGAAAATACGGAATTGACAAAAGTGCTGGTCCAAACGCTTACCAGCCCCCTTATTCGATTTTATTACGGTCATGACCTGCTGGGAACGGAAATCGGCGCCGCTGCCAAGAACGTCATCGGTATAGCGGCAGGCATGCTCGACGGTCTCGGTTGTTCAAGCCTTAAAGGAGCTCTTATGTCCAGGGGAACGCACGAATTATCCAAACTTATCGCAGCCATGGGCGGAAATAACATGACCGTTTACGGACTTTCCCATTTGGGCGATTATGAAGCAACCCTTTTCTCACCATACAGCAATAACCGCCGCTATGGAGAAGGACTGATCAAACATGAATTTTTTGAAAAGTTGGCCGAAGGATTTTACACGGCCGAAGCTTTAATTAATCTGTCGGACAAGTACGGCGCAGAACTTCCGATCAGCCGTACAGTTTACGAAATAACACACAACAATAAAGACCCGAAAGAAGGACTGGAAGGGTTGTTCCTCAGATCCTTAAAAGACGAGTAAAAAAGGAATGGAGTTAACTCCATTCCTTTTTACTCTCTCTTCTTACATTCCTTCACTTTTACTCAATTATTTCTTCTGTCTTTGCACGGAATACAAGAATTTTATCGACACGAAGATTATCCATATCGATAACTTCAAATTTGTAGTTTTTCCATTCGTATATATCCGTTTCTTTGGGAATTCGGCCTATTCCGTATGTGACAAAGCCGCCCATGGTTTTATAGAGGTCTTCTCCTTCACCGGGGAGTTCTTCATCTATCAGGAAGAAATCTTTAAATTCTTCAATCGAAACCAAGCCGTCAATAAGCCACTCATTGAGTCCTCGTTGAACGATTTTATTGGCTTCTTCCGCCTTCTCCGCTTCCCCCACGGGCATGATCCCGACGAGCTTTTCTAAAATATCGTGAACAGAAAGAATCCCGCTCAAGTTACCATATTCATCAAGGACGGCCGCTTCATGAATCCCCTTCTCCTGGAATATATGAACGACTTTCATTATATCCATGGATTCGGGGATATACTCGGGATTACGACAGGAATGTTCCAGGATAGCATGAATAGAAACATATCTTTTTAAAGCTACGCCTTTATAGTATTGACTAAATACCTTATTAATAGACGCAATGCCGATGAACTCATCAATAGATCCGCGACAGACAGGAACATTAATGTGGTGAAAAGCAACCAAATCTTTCATGATTTTATTTTCATCATCTTCCAAATCGATCCAATCCATTTGGGTTCGGTTCGTCATAATATCGCCTGCATCCATATCAGAGAGACGAAATACGCGTTCGACCAGTTTCGGTTCTTCTTTATCAAAAGCACCGAGTTCAGCCCCTTTTTCCAAAAGCAGCCGAATTTCATCAGCCGTTACGGGCAGCACTTCCGGATTATCCGCACCGATAAGTTTCGTAACAAAGGCGGTAGACGCAGAAAGAATCCAGACGAGAGGAGTACATAGCTTGGAAAACCAAAGCATAGGACGCGCTAAAAAACAAGCGATCCGTTCCGGGCTGTCTATTGCAATCCGCTTGGGAACAAGTTCCCCAAGAATTAAGGTCAGGTAAGTAATAATAATAACGATTGCGGTTAAACTGATGGAATAAGCATACGGCTCGGCCCCGGGTATAAGCGCTACATATGCTGAAAGCGGGCCTGCCATTTCCGTACCGCCGTAGACACCGGTCAATAAACTGACCAAGGTCATACCGAATTGGACGGTCGAAAACATTTTATTCGGATTCTCTCGTAATTTAAGGACAATTTTCGCCGCCTTATTACCTTCTTCAGCTATCGTTTCCAACCGTGATTGATGACTGCTTACTATAGACATTTCAAGCATAGAAAAAATGCCGTTACCGACAGTAAGTAAGACTATTACACAAAATTGTTTTACCAAAGAAAATTCCAAGTACAATCACTTCTCCTTAAAATTATTACCAATCGCCGAAACCGCCGACTATCCTACGAGGAGAATGCCTGCCAATTATTCCTACACGGATACCGCGGTCTGTGCGCTCGCCGAACTTCTCGGGAAGATACTTGCAGTCAGTTACAACAATCGTCTTTTCAACGTTTTTTGTGACGCCGGCAATTTCAAGAGTGATCAATGCTTTCGTTTTACCTTCAGACACGGGCAATATTAAATTTTTGTCCGACACATTGGCAACGGCGTTATTCAATGTTCGCACATTTAAAGTATAAGGAACAAATGTCGGCACATCGACATAAAACGTTCCTCTGTCAATCAAGGAAAGCACCTGCGGGTACAAGTCTATCTTCGTTTTCTTAACAAGAGTCTCTGTCGTCCCGTAAATAAGTACACCTTTTGTACCTTCAGCAAGCAGCCAAATATTCGTTTTGTCTTTTGCAACCGCATACTCGGTTACTGCAAGACGTGTATGCACATCATATTCCGTAAGATGATAGAAATAGTCATTCATCAATTCATTGTCAATGTGAAAGTACGTGTGGCTATGTTTTTCAGGAATTGCCGTTTTCACAAAAGATATGATTTCATCATTTATTTTACTTTTAGAACTGTAATCGGCATCAAAATGTTTTATTGCAAGCACAGTGTCTGTCTCAGCATTTGTATATGAGATCTCGTTTGCGGCACAGGCAAATGAAGCGAAAAGGATTGTAATTACCAGCGGAATTATTATTTTCATCATTATTCCTCTTAAAAACGTGCCATTTTTTCTTTCATTGATGCCAATCGATCGAGTGCTTTATACAGAGTCTTATCATCCACAGCAAAATGGAGACGAATATAATTTTGTACATCTTCAGCAAAAAAAACAGAACCGGGTACAGCACCGACACCTACTTTTTTCACTAAAGTCTCACAAAATTCTGTATCCTTTTCATATCCGTACTCAGAAATATCAAGAAGAATATAGAATGCACCGCACGGTATATTATGGGTGATATTCAATTCATCGAGTCCATTCATAAAGATATCGCGTTTTTTTGTATACATTTCTATCAGACTGTCGTAATAAGCTTGATTAAAGTCAAGTCCCGTAACAGCGGCTTCCTGTAGCGGACTGGGTGCACTGATCGTCAGATATGCATGAATTTTCTTTATTTCTTCCACTATTACAGGAGAGCCTATAATATAACCGACACGCCAGCCCGTAATAGAGTAGGTTTTAGATAAAGAACCTATGCAAACAGTACGTTCATACATTCCCGGCAATTCACAAAAATAAGTATATGTATGGGGTTTATAAATAATATGAGAGTATACTTCATCAACGATGGCAAACGTATTATATTTACGAACGAAATAAGCAATTATTTCCAATTCTTCCTGAGTAAACACTTTACCGCACGGATTAGACGGATTGCAAATAAGGATAGCCTTCGGTCTTTGTTTAAAAGCCGCTTCCAATTCATCTATGTCAAAAGTAAAGTTTCCACCAAGAAGGGGGACAAAAATCGGTTCTCCGCCGGCAAGAAAAACATCCGTGCTGTATGCATCATAATAAGGAGAAAAAATAACGATCTTATCTCCCCGATCAACGATTGTCATAATCGCCGCTATCAGTGCTTCCGTTCCTCCGCAAGTTGCAATGATTTCATGTTCTGCATCAGGTTTATGTCCCGTGAATGTAAAGCGATAGTCCGCCAATGCCTGACGAAAACTTTCCGAACCGGCATCCAAACTGTATTGATGCGGACCTTTATCAACAATGTCTTTAAGGCTGTTCAAAATAGGTGCAGGCGGTGAAAATTCCGGAAACCCCGCAGATAAATTGATTGCACCGTACTTATCCGATAAAACGGACATGCGAGCAATCGGCGAATCCGTAAAAAATTGCATGCGTTTCGAAACTTCAGGCATAGCGCCCTCCTTATATTACAAGTCGAGATTTCTTACTTTCTTTGCGTTATCCTGAATAAATTTGCGACGAGGTTCTACTTTATCTCCCATAAGAACGGAAAAAATGCGATCTGCCTCTACAGCATCTTCCAATTCCACTTTAAGCATCGTACGGAACTGAGGATCCATAGTTGTTTCCCAAAGTTGTTCCGGATTCATTTCACCAAGCCCTTTATAGCGCTGGACAACAGTATTATCACCGCCGACTTCTTCAATCTTACTTTTCAATTCATCATCAGTATATAAATACCAAATAGAACGACCTTTACGAACTTGATATAATGGCGGCTGTGCAATATAAACATGGCCTTTTGTAATCAATGGCTTCATAAACCGATAAAAGAACGTCAGAAGAAGAGTTCTAATATGAGCCCCGTCAACATCCGCATCGGTCATAATAATAATTTTATCATAACGGCGTTTCTCAATATCGAATTCTTCACCAATACCTGTACCGAAAGCCGTAATCATGGCGCGAATTTCTTCATTCGCCAAGATCTTATCAAGGCGTGCTTTTTCTACATTAATGATCTTGCCGCGTAACGGTAAAATAGCTTGGAACTTACGATCTCGCCCCTGTTTGGCGGAACCGCCCGCAGAATCGCCTTCAACAAGGTAAATTTCCGTTCTGTCCGGATCTTTTTCCGAACAATCGGCAAGTTTACCGGGTAAACTGCTGATTTCCAAGGCATTTTTACGACGTGTCAATTCTCTTGCTTTACGTGCAGCCTGACGGGCGCGAGCAGCATTAATATTTTTATTAACAATAGCCTTAGCTTCTGACGGATTTTCTTCAAAAAATTCTTTTAACCCGTCGGAAATAATGTTATCAACAATCCCTTTTACTTCACTATTTCCCAATTTTGTCTTAGTCTGACCTTCGAACTGAGGTTCTCTGACTTTAACACTAATAATTGCCGTAAGACCTTCACGGACATCTTCGCCGGATAGATTTTCTTCGTTTTCTTTGATAATACCGGATGAACGGCCGTAATCATTAATCGTACGCGTTAAACCGGACCGGAAGCCGCTTAAATGCGTGCCGCCTTCTTCAGTAAAAATATTATTTACGAAAGTAAGAATATTCTCACTGTACCCGTCATTATATTGAAGAGCAATATCAACTATAATATCATTTTTAATACCTTCCAAGCTAATAACGGTTGAATTTACAGGATTCCTATTTTCATTGAGAAATTCAACAAAAGACTTTAACCCTCCTTCATAATGATAAACTTCTTTTCTGTCTTTACGCTTATCCGTTAATGTTATGGTCAATCCCTTATTAAGAAAAGCCAATTCACGAAGTCTGATTCTTAAGGTTTCAAAATCATAGGCTGTATCAGGGAAAATTTCCGGATCCGGTTTAAACCAAACTTTTGTGCCTCGTTCATCTCCTGCTTCAAGAGGCCTTACCTTTTGTAACGGTTTTGTCGTCAAACCGCGGGCAAAGGCAATATTCCATAAATAACCGTCACGTTTAACTTCAATTTTAGTCTGTTCGGAAAGAGCATTTACAACAGATATACCGACTCCGTGTAAACCGCCGGAAATAGGGTACCCTTCTCCGCCGAATTTACCGCCTGCATGGAGGACTGTCAAAACAACTTCAATAGCGGGTTTACCTATTTTATGCATAGCTACGGGAATACCGCGCCCGTTATCAATAACTGTAACACTATTATCCGCCTCGATAGTGACTTCAATATGTGTCGCATATCCTGCCAAAGCTTCATCAATACTGTTATCAACTACCTCATAAACAAGATGGTGAAGACCTTTAAGCGACGTGCTGCCGATATACATACCGGGGCGTTTACGAACAGCTTCTAATCCTTCTAAAACCTGTATTTGTTCTGCTCCATAAGAAGATTTCTTTTTTTCAGACATAAAACTGATTGCCTCCTGCTTTATAATCATTAATTATACATCATTGCTGCAAACTCACAAATACTGTCCGCGATTACAAGATATTTATATAAATTTTTGAGATCGGGAAAATATATTTTTATACCGTTTAATGAGGGTTTCCAATGTAATTGGCGAACCATACAAATACTCGTCTGTCAATACATATGATTTTATTTTATTGTCGGAAATATTGCCGACCGCAATAAAAGGTTTACTGAATTTTTTTACACTGTTGGTTTTTACCGATTTTGTCGGGTGACATTTTACGATAGATATGATAGACGTAAGAGGAATAACTTCATTTTCTCCTATATGAAGATACATTATTCTTTCCTCCTATACTTATTTACCAAATGAATAATAAAACTATCTTCCAAATCAGACGGATTTTTTCTTGTAATAAAAATAGCTAAAAAAAGATCGTCTTCTTCCGTATCAACATTATGGTAAACTTTTTCAATCAATCTATAAATACAATTACGGCGTACTTCATTATACATTTCTTCCGTAAATCTTTCGGCACCATAATCATGAAGCACATCTTCCCATGTAAGCCAGGGAAGCTCCTGCAATATGGACGTTAATTTTATTTTTCTTTTCTTCTCAACTGCCAGACTACAAAATAAACACCCTTCTTCTTTTCGCAGCCATCTGCCACAATGCGGGCAAGAATGATATCCTTCCCGCTCGTAAGCAATACGTCTGCGTTCCCTGGCTACAAACAAATTAAACATTTTAGATTGCATAGATTCAGGAAATTTATCTGTTTCATTATGAATCTTCTTAATTGTATCCGGAGTAATGACAATTGAAGAAAGATAAGTTTGAAATTGTCCTTCATGGATTTCATCCCATAAGATACTTTTTTTAGGCGGAACTTTTCCGGAACCTGTAAACTTTATATCTTTAACATACCGTTCACCCAGATAAGAATTTATTTTTTCTTTAATCTGCCGTTTATATATAAAAAGTTGGCTCATCCAAGCTGAATTAATAACGCCAATTGTAATAACACCATCACAGATATCATGGATATATGAATACCTTCCTATTTGAGATCCCATAATATGAGACCAATTACTCTTTAAGGTATAAAGACGATACGATTGTAGAAGATTATTTTTTTTCAGTATATTTTGTATAAAATTGCCGGCTTTTTCCGGAATCCCCTTTCTAATATCAGTCATATTTAACCTTTCCGTTGACAACATGTAAAAAATGATATTCTTTTTTCTTGCGAAAAACAGCATCATCTGTCGCAGTAATAAAAGTCTGTATCCGTTCATGAACAAATTCAAGAAGAGAGTTGCGCCGCCCTTCGTCAAGTTCACTCATTACATCATCTAAAAGCAAAACAGGATATTCCCCGCTTTCAGATTTTATAAATTCCAATTCAGACAATTTTAAAGCTAAAACAGCAGTTCGTTGCTGGCCTTGAGAACCGAACCTTCTCAAATTTCCTGCTTCCGTACCTAAAATAAGATCATCTCGATGAGGGCCGACAGATGTAGATATTCTGTATATATCATATTGTCTGTTTTTCTTCAAAAGCCGATAATACCACTCCGGATCAGTTATATTCTGCTCATCACCTATACCTTTATTATAGGGTTGCACATAGGTTAATGTTAAATTTTCCTTATTCCGTGTCAGCCTCTTATATATAATGCCTGCCATGAAACGAATTTTTTTTAAAGACTCCAACCTCTTTTTTACAATTTCCGCCGAAAATTGGGCTAATTGCTCATCCCATTCATCTAACGAAATACACCTCTTATATTTCATTTTCCTTAAAAGAATATTTCGCTGCGCAACAGCACGATTATATTGCAACAGCAAATGATAGTATGTTTGATTTACTTGAGATATTTCCATATCCATAAAACGTCGTCTCAACAAAGGAGTTCCTTTAATTAATTGTAAATCATCCGGTGAAAACATAACTGCCTGCAATGTTCCGAACAGTTCCTTTATCTTCACCTTTGTATTATTTATATATGCAGATTTTTTTTCAAATCGGGAAAAAATTATTTTAACTTCCTGTTCAACATTATTTCGTACAAAATCAATAATAACACTTCCTTCATTCGATCCTTGTCTCAATATATCAATATCCCCGACGCCTCTATATGATTTACCGATACAGCCCGCATACATGGATTCAAGAAGATTTGTTTTTCCCTGTCCGTTACGCCCATAAAAGATAATAATAGACTTTGGAAAAGAAATATCGACACTTTCATAGTTCCTGAATCCCTGTAAACGAACGCGTGTAATTATCATTTACTTCGCTCCAACCAGACGATATTTGCCATTATCTTTAATAATAATAACATCACCTGTAACAAGTTGTTTACGCTTAACCGTACAAATCTCTCCATTTACAATAACTTTCTTATCAGCTATAAGAAATCCTGCTTGTCCGCCGCTTTCCACAATATCGGCCCACTTTAAAAATTGATCAAGCTGTATTTTTTCTGTTTTAATAACTATATCCTTCATTATATTTTCCTATCTCGTACGCATCGGTGTAACGACAAAAACGCAATTTCCCTGGTCTTTATCTTGTACCAACATGGGACTGTTTTCTCTGCATTTAAGAAAAATTTCATCTTTATGGCAATGTCTAAGAAGATCAAGAATAAACCGCCCGTTAAAAGATATTGCAAGAGGTTCACCGGACATATTGCATTCTACAGAATCTTCCACCGTGCCGTGATCCGGATCCTGACTGGTCATCTTTATTTGATTATTTTTTATTTCAAAATTAATAACGTTATATTGTGCATCTTTAGCAACAATAGAAATACGTTCAACAGCCTCCGTAAATTCACCGCGATTTACAGTAATGATATTTTGAAATTCTGTCGGTATAACACGACGATAATCAGGAAAAATACCTTCAATCAATCTTGTCCTCATATATACATTTCCAAACTGGATAGCCAAATAGTTACGTACAGCTGTCACTTTAACAACAACAGGCACATCAGTAGGTAATTGACGCGACACTTCAGTAAGCAATCTGCTGGGTATAATTGCCTGAATATCATCTGTTGCAGATTGTTCCAAAACGGTAGATTTAAGAGCAAGTCGATGAGTATCCGTTGCTACCATGGAAAGAGATTTTTCGGAAACATCCATAAAGGTACCGGTAAAAACAGGCCGAGACGTATCTGTTGCACAAGCATAAGATGTATTATCAATAAGTTCTTTTAAAGTAACACTGTCTATTTCAAATTGAGCATATCCTTGTTCGACGACTTCAACTTCATTAAAATCTTCCGTATTCATAGTAACGTATCGATAAGTCAGTTTACCGCCATGAATTGTCATTTGAGAATTTGATTCATTTTTTGTCAGAATAATTTCATCACTGTTAATGCGTCTGGTCAATTCGGAAAGATGAGGATCCCAAAGGAATACTTCACCTGCTTCTTCAATAATGCCGGGTACTATTGTTTTAATGCCCATGTCATAGTCATTAGCCTGAATTTCAATAACATCGTTTAAAGCTTTAATTAAAAGACCGTTTTCACTGGAAAGATTATTGCTTTTATTAGCAGCTACTTTTTGTACGGACTGAAGTGCTTGTGTAAAATCATTTTTTTGAATTCTGAGTTTCATATCTTATTCTCCTTTTATATGAGTATGAAATGAATTGGGAATTAAATTATAGTAGTAATAGTAATAGTAATAGGTACTGTGAATTTGTGCAAAAGCCTTATAGATTTACTAATTATAGTATCCACTTATGTGGGTATAAGGTGGATAAATCATATTTCTTTATCCACAATAATACATATCGTTTAAGTGATTTGATTTATAAACAGTATATAGACAACTTGTTCTCCTTAGTTGTTCACATTAGTGATTAATTTTTTTAATTGTTCTATTGTTGTTTTTAAAGAATCATCTTTTTCCATATTTTTAGAAACTTTAGTACATGCATGCATAACTGTTGTGTGATCTCTGCCGTTAAAGGTTGCGCCTATATGGGGATATGTATTATCTGTCAGTTCACGACAGAGGTACATGGCGATTTGTCTGGGATAAGCAATTTTTTTCATTTTTGTTTTACTCATGAGGTCTTCATATTTAACCTTATAATAATGACAGACAACCTTAGTTATTTCATCTATCGTAATATATTTTTTTTCATTTTTATCTTTGATTAGTTCTTTTAACGCGCGTTGAGTTAATTCCAAGGTAATAGGTGATTTTTCTACGGAAGCCTGCATTTGAGCTCGTATAAATGCTCCTTCAAGCTCACGAATATTTTCGCTTACATTAGAGGCAATGTAGTCGATGGCTTCTTTTTGTATTTTTATATTTTCTACTGAGGCACGATTGCGCAATATAGCTGTTCTTGTTTCTAAATCGGGAGGTTCTATACTGACTACTGTACCGCCTTGGAAACGTGAACGCAATCTATCTTCCAATTTTTTAATATCTTGCGGCGGCCGATCACTGGTAAAAACCATTTGTTTATGATCTTGATATAGTTTATTGAAGGTGTGAAAAAATTCTTCTTGAGTATGCTCTTTACTTTCGAGAAATTGAATGTCATCGACGAGTAAGACATCTATATTACGATAACGCTGACGAAAACTTTCAGAGTTGCGATCTTGAATGGATTGAATAAGTTCATTAGCAAAATCTTCACTTGTAATGCAACGTAAACACATGGTTGGGAATTGTTTAAGTATATGATGCCCTATGGCGTGCATAAGATGAGTTTTACCGAGACCGCTGCCGCCGTAAATAAAGAAAGGATTATATTTTTTTGCCGGTGCTTCGGCAATGGAAAGAGCGGCTGCATGGGCTATACGATTACTGTTGCCGATAATGAATGTGTTAAAAGTATAGGCATCATTTAAAGTAGAAATTCCTATATGTGATATAGAAGGATTTTCGGCAGACGGAACCGTTTTTGAATCAGTATCGGCAAAGGGCGTTATTATTTTTTGAAAATATTCAAGTGGTTCGGATTCATATGATTCAGTAGATTGTTGGTCAGCAGTTTTAAAAATTTTTTCTTTTGATTTATATGTGTTGTCTTCATATATATTATCTGTTTTTTCTACCGTTGCAGAAGTCTCTTTGTCTATAATTAAATTTTCGCTGTGAATAAGACGGACCGTTACAGGCCTGCCCAGAGAGGATGAAGCTGTATTTTCGAGAAGCTTTGTATATTTTTTTGTAATGAATGAACAAATGAAGTTGTTTGTCGTATCTAAAGTGAATACATTTTCTTCAAAGGAATAAGGAATGAGAGATGTCTCGATCCATGTATTATAAATTTGCGACGGCAAAGTTTTTTTCAGTTTATCTAACATGGTAATCCATAATGTTGTAATGTCTACCGTTTCCATATAACCTGTAAATCCTTTCTGTAAGAATAATTATGATTTAAACATGCTATAATGTGTATAATCGTGTGGAAAAAACATATGTCATTTAATAAATATCATAGCTTTAAAGAAAAACAAAGTTATCAACAGTTGTTAATAATCTGTTGATAACTTTTAATAGCTATCCACATTTTACACTAAAATAGTTGTAAAGGGAATAGACTGACCTCATTAAATTAATTAAACTGTTGATAGACAGGGCGGAAGCTTTCATTGACAGCATATAGCTGATTGAGTATAATTACACTGTTATAGTGTAAGCTCATAGGACTGTGTGTAAAAGGGGGTGCTTCATTTGAAACAAACATTTCAGCCGAATAACTTGTGGAAGAAAAGAACACATGGCTTTCGTGAAAGAATGAAAACGAAGGGCGGCCGTATGGTTTTAAAAAAACGTCGCATGAAAGGTAGAAAGAAACTTTCTGCTTAATAATTTTACGAGATGAACAGAAGAATTCCATATGGGATTTTTCTGTTTTTCTGGTATTAGTAGGTAACGTTCATGTATGAGTTAAGAAAAGAAGACCGTCTATGTAAAAATAGAGAATACCAGCTAGTGTATCGTTATGGTAAATCGTATGTTACGAAATCAGTTGTGCTTTATGTTATGAGACGGTCATCAAATCAATCTGTACGTACAGGATTTGTAACAGGTAAAAAAATTGGTTGTGCCGTTGAACGTAACTATTGTCGGCGTCTTATGAAAGAAGTATATAGACTTCACAAGGCGGAATTGTCTGACGGATATGATTTGGTATTGATTGGCAGAAGCAGATTGAAAAATGGCCGTTATGCCGATGCGGAACGTGCTATATTGAATCTTTTTGAACAGGCGGGTATATTACGAAAGAAGTAAATTATGAAATATGTTCTTATCTTTTTTGTGCGGTTTTATCGGTTATGTATATCTCCGTTGGGATTACCCTGTTGTCGTTTTTATCCCAGTTGTTCTGCTTATGCTGTTGAATCCTTACAAAAGTACGGTATGTTAAAAGGAACATGGTTAGCGGTTAAACGTATTTTAAAATGCCATCCTTTTCATAAGGGCGGATATGATCCGGTACCGTGACGGGACAGACGAAATAAAGGCTGTTCCCGTATGGGGCTATGCACACTTGATTGGAGTTGAGAAATTTGGGCTTTTTCAGCGGAATTATGGATGTATTGGCAAGTTTTATGTCAACATGTCTTGATTACTGTTATGTTTTTACACAAATTATAGGATATCCTAGTTATGGTATCGCTATTATTATGCTTACGGTTATTATAAAATTAATACTTAGCCCGTTAACAGCGAAACAGATTCGTTCTATGGAAGGTATGCAACTTTTGCAACCTAAAATAAAGGAATTACAAAAAAAGTATAAGGGTAATCAGAAAAAATTGCAGGAAGAAATGAGCAAGCTCTATAAAGAAATGGGTGTAAATCCTCTTTCAGGGTGTCTTCCTATTTTGATTCAGATGCCTTTTCTTGTTTCCATTTTTTATGCTCTTCGTTCTTATCCTTATGATCCGGCATATCAGAGCTTTCTTTGGCTGTCCAGTTTAGGAGAACCGGACGGGACATATATTTTACCTGTACTGTCAGCGCTTTCAACGTTTCTTATTCAGAAGCAAATGACCGGCGCTCAATCTGATGTAGAAGGTCCCCAGGCCATGCAACAAAAAATTATGAAAGTAGCGATGCCGTTGTTTATCGGTTGGATCAGTTTGACCTTCCCGAGCGGCTTGGTTATCTACTGGATTATTTCCAACATTTTTCAAGGTGGACAGCAGATGCTCATGAGTTACCTTAAAAAGGAGAACTGAAATGACTAGTATCGAAGTTACGGGAAAAACTATAGAAGAAGCGATTAAATCGGGGTTGGCGAAACTTCAAAGAAAAGAACAAGACGTTCTGACAGAAGTTATCACGGAACCGAGCAGCGGTATTTTCGGTTTCGGTAAAAGAGATGCTAAAGTTCGTCTTACCGTTATTGAAAAAGAAATAACGCCGGATACCCTTACAGAAGCGGTTATGACGGAATCTGTCGCGGAACCGAAAGAAATGACAGTAAAGAAAAAAGAAGAGACCTCTGCAGAAAATATCGCTACCGAAGGAAAAGAATTTCTTCAGGAAGTTCTTGAAAAGATGGGTATTTCCGTTGTTATTGAAAAAATGATTAAAGAAGATAAAATCATCCTTCATTTACACGGTAAAGATTTAGGAGTTCTCATTGGCAAGCACGGGCAAACATTGGATGCACTTCAATATTTGGTTAATTTGAAGGCTAATAAAGATAGAGAAAATCACTGCTTCGTGATGCTTGACGTTGAAAATTATCGTACTCGTCGTGAAGAAACACTGAAAGCCTTGGCCCATCGGTTGGCAAGTCGAGTCAAACATAATCACGATAAGATGGTTCTTGAACCGATGAACGGGTATGAACGTAAGATCATCCATGTTGCCCTTCAGCATACGGAGCATATTCGCACGGAGAGTGAAGGACAGGAGCCGTATCGCCATGTGGTTATCTATTACCAGTAAAACAAGGACCCGGTGCGTTGCGCCGGGTTCTTTTCCTATATAAGGAGTAGGATTTGATATGTATGATATATCCGACACGATTGCTGCCGTTGCCACGCCGCTCGGAGAAAGCGGTATCGGTATTATTCGAATCAGTGGTCCCGAAGCTTATGAAGTAGGCGCAAAAGTTTTTCGTCCTAAAGGTAAGCAGGGTATAAAAGAATATAAAGACAGAACGATTCATTTCGGAACAATTGTCGATGAAGGCGGAGAAGAAATAGATGAGGTACTTGTTCTTATCATGAAAGGACCGCATTCATATACGGCTGAAAATATTTTGGAAATTCAGTGTCATGGCGGCAGACAGTCTATAGCTTCCATTTTACAACTTGTACTGAGAAACGGGGCCAGACTTGCCGAACCCGGCGAATTTACGCAGCGAGCGTTTTTGAACGGTCGTATCGACTTGGCACAGGCCGAAGCGGTTATGGACATTATTCAAGCGAAGAGCAGGCAGGGACTCAGTGCGGCGGTAAGCCAATTGGAAGGTAAGTTATCTAAGCTTGTCCGTAAAATGAGGACAGACTTAACCGATTTCATTACGCGTTTGGAAGTAACTGTTGATTATCCGGAAGAAGATTTAGAAGACATTGTTGTACGGGATATGATCGGTGCCTTGACGGAAATGAAGGAAAAAATAAGGATAATGCTTGCACAATCGGTAAAAGGCCGGATAATTCGAGACGGTGTTACGGTTGCCATTGTCGGTGCTCCCAACGCGGGAAAATCAAGTCTCTTAAATTACCTTTTGTCTGAAGAAAGAGCTATTGTTACGGATATTCCCGGTACAACGCGCGATATCTTAGAAGAGTGGGTATCCATTCAGGGAATTCCCTTTCAACTTGTTGATACGGCGGGGATTCGTGAGACAATAGATGTTGTTGAGACAATAGGCGTTACCAAGGCAAGAGAGTATTTGGAACGGGCCGATATAGTTCTTGTTGTGGTGGATCGCTCAAAGGCATTGACAAAAGAAGATAAGTGTTTGCTCCAATCAGTTAAGGGAAAACAGGTTGCTTTGATATTGAATAAAATCGATTTGGCAGATGGTATAAGACATGAAGAATTATCCGAATTCTCTTATCCTCTTATTCTCGTTTCAGCTAAAAATGGTGATGGTATGGAAGAACTGGAACAATTTCTTGTCGACAGATCTCTTCAAGGCGGTATGAACGGATATGATGTCTTAATCACCAATACACGCCATATAGAATTGGTCAGGCAGAGTTTGGCTGCTTTGGAAAGAGCGGAAGAAACGATTAAAAAGGGTATGCCTTTGGATTTTGCTATTATAGATATTCGTGAGGCCTGGGACCTTTTAGGATCCATTACGGGGGATACGATTCATGACGATATAATCGGTGAAATATTCAACCGTTTTTGTTTGGGAAAATAGGAGGCATACTCTTGTTTATTGCAGATACATATGATGTTATTGTAATCGGTGCGGGTCACGCCGGCTGTGAAGCCGCTTTGGCGGCTGCACGTTTGGGTGTACGCACCCTTTTGGTAACTCTCAGCTTGGATAATATAGCGCTTATGCCCTGTAATCCCGCTGTCGGCGGACCGGGTAAGAGCCACCTTGTCAAAGAGATCGATGCACTTGGCGGACAAATGGGGATTAATACAGATGTTGCGACCATACAGATGCGTATGTTAAATACTGGTAAGGGGCCGGCTGTATATTCGTTGCGGGCGCAGATTGATAAGAAACTGTATCAGGCAGAAATGACACATACCCTGGAAAATCAGGATAATCTTGATGTGAAGCAGTTGATGGTTACAGAGCTTATCATTGAGGACCGTGTTGTTAGAGGAATACATACGGAATTAGGTGAAACGTATCTGAGCCGATCAGTTATATTGGCAACAGGCACTTATTTGAGAGGAAAGGTCATTATAGGTGAAACTATCTATGCCAGCGGTCCTATCGGACAACGCTCCGCGGAGGTTCTTTCCGACTCATTACGTCGTGCGGGTATTTTTCTGATGCGTTTTAAAACAGGGACACCTGCTCGCGTAGACCGTCGTGCTTTGCGGACAGAAGAAATGGAAATACAGGCGGGTGATGAAAAAGGATATGCCTTTTCCTTTCTTTCAAAACGCAAAAATCGAAGTCAAGTGTGTTGCTGGTTGACCTTTACGAATGAAAAAACGCATGAGATTATACGTTCCAACCTTGACAGAGCACCTATGTGTAACGGCGTTATCGAAGGAATAGGCCCGCGATACTGCCCGTCTATTGAGTCTAAAATTCTGCGTTTTCCCGATAAGAAGCGACATCAACTCTTTATAGAACCGGAAGGATTACGAACAGAAGAAATGTATGTACAAGGTATGAGTACCAGTTTACCTATGGATGTGCAGTATGAATTTTTAAAAACGATACCGGGGCTGGAAGACGTAAAAATTATGCGGCCGGGTTATGCGATTGAATATGATTGCCTTGATCCTTTGCAGTTGACACCGACCCTGGAAGTAAAACATATTCAGAATCTTTATTCTGCCGGACAGTCTAACGGGACAAGCGGTTATGAAGAAGCTGCGGCACAAGGGTTGATTGCCGGTATTAATGCCGCTCTGAAGTTGAAAGGTAAAGAGCCGTTTATTCTCACTCGTGCAGAAGCGTATATAGGAGTTCTTATTGATGATCTGGTTACGAAGGGAACGGAAGAACCGTATCGTATGATGACAAGCCGTGCTGAATACAGACTTGTTTTACGTCAGGACAATGCGGATTTACGATTAACCGAAAAAGGCCGTGCTATCGGTCTTGTTAATGATAGACGTTATGCGGCGTTTTGTTGTAAAAGAAAAGCGATTGAAGCAATGATTGAGGAATTATCGGAATTTCCCGTGACGCCGACAGAGGAGACCAATGAACGGCTGACGGCCGTCGGCTCGGCGCCGTTGCGTACAGGTGCGAAAGCTGTTGATTTATTACGTCGTCAGGAGATGACCTATACTCTCTTACATTCCGTGTTCCCCGAGCTTTCGGAACGGTCGGCTGAAGTGGCAGAAGAAGTGGAAATAATGATAAAGTATGACGGATATATCAATCGGCAGAAAGATCAGGTTGCCAAAATGAATAGGCTTGAACGGAAGCTCATTCCTCCCGATATAAATTATGAAATTATTGAGACCGTTTCTTCTGAAGGACGACAGAAACTGGCAAAAATTCGTCCTCGTTCACTCGGTCAGGCAAGTCGCATTTCGGGGGTTTCTCCGGCGGATATAACCGCTCTTTTAATTTATATGGAACAATATCGACGAGAGGGTAAAGGCAATGTTTCTATGTAATGGTAAAACGCTTTTTGCAGAAGCACAAGTAGCCATTTCGGAACCCCAATTGGAAAAATTTGAGACCTTTGCTCAAATGCTTATTGAAAAAAATAGAGTCATGAATTTAACGGCCATTACGGGAGCGGATGAAGTGACGGTAAAGCATTTTATTGACAGTCTTACTTGTTATGATGAAACATTTTTTGCTGCCGGCGCATCCGTTCTTGATCTAGGCACAGGGGCCGGTTTTCCGGGGATACCGTTGGCTATCATGCATGATGATTTAAAGATAACCTTTTTTGACAGTTTGCAAAAACGTTTGAATTTTCTTCGCGACGTAACGACTGCTATCGGTTATAAGAATGCATCTTTTCTTCACGGCAGAGCTGAAGAAGAAGCTCATAAAAAGGAGTTTCGGGAATTTTTTGATGTCGTTGCGGCACGGGCCGTAGCCCGCTTACCGGTGCTTGCCGAATGGGCGCTGCCTTATGTGAAAATAGGCGGTACATTTATTGCACTTAAAGGGGCCGCATATGAAGAAGAGTTAAAAAATGCTGTCAATGCGCTGAAAATACTCGGTGCTGAAGTAGAGTCTGTGCAGATGAAATCTCTTCCCGGCTTGACGGATATACGGGCTGTCATCTATATTAAAAAGGTAAAAGAAAGTCCATTTGAATATCCGCGTAAACCAAAGGTTGCCGCAAAAAATCCGTTATGAGAACAAGAAGGGGATGTACGCTATTATGTTTTTTAAGAAATGTGCTATTATTGCTTCCGTATTCTGCCTCTGCGGATCTATCGTGACAGCAGCCGAAAATAATATTGATGTACATGCGCAATCTGCATATATATTGGATGCTGATACAGGTGCTGAAGTATATGCAAAAAATGCAGACGAAAAGCTTTATCCCCGAGGCACGACTATGATTATGACGGCTCTTTTAGGTGCTGAAGCAGGAGATGCTCTTTTGGATAAACCGATTAAGCTTTCCGCTGAGGCGGATACCCTTGACTCGGACGTTGCTGTCCTCGGTCTTTCCCGGGATAAATCTGTTACTGTGCGTAATGCTTTGACAGCAATGATGACTTATACAGGTTGTGATGTGGCTCTCGGTACAGCGGTAACGGTTGCCCCTTCAGTCAGTGAGTTTGTTCGTCGAATGAATGATAAGGCTGCTTTAATCGGTGCTTTAAACACACATTTTGTCAACCCTCATGGACTTCCGGATAAGGAGCATTATTCAACGGCCCGCGATTTGGCAAAGATCGGAGCCTATGCTATGAATAACAGCACTTTTAAATCTTTTACCGGATATACATTCTTTGAAATGCCGTATATAACAGGCGGTAAAGAAGTAGTATATTCATTAAATGAATTTCTTACATCCGGTTATAGAGGTGCTGACGGGATTAAAACGGGTGCAACCGATTTTGGCGGCGCAACGCTTGTGGCATCTGCGACACGCGACGGTAAGACCTTTGTTGTATCCGTCCTGAATTCCGATGATCGTTCCGGTGATGCACGGCGTTTGATGGATTATGCTTTTTCTCAGGTAAAAAATGAAGCCCCGACAGAAACGACTATGTCTGATAATGCGAAGAATCCTGACGATTCGGCATATGTTCTTCGTGATGCTCCGGCAGGACAGACTTTAACCGATATTGCGGCACAGTATCATACTCCTGTACAAAATTCTGCGGTATAATAAATATAAGCTGAATACCGCTACCATAATTATGAGAGCGGTATTCAGCTTATAAAAACAGAGATACTTTAGTTATTTGTTAGTCCTTACCAATAATAAATTTCTTTGTTACGGCAGGAAGATATACAAAATTTCTCTTTGTGCGATCTTCACAGCCGGCTCCATGCTTCTGTTACTTAATTATACTGGTAGTAGTGGTATAATTAGAGTGCCTGTGGTATGAACAGGTTAAAAGACATGTATTGTTTTTATCCTGTTTTGCGCCAGAGAGCAACTCTTTCCGGTATATAAGGAGGCATTAACATGAAAGAATTTACGTATATTATTACAGATCCCTCGGGCATTCATGCCCGGCCGGCAGGCTTACTCGTCAAAGCGGCAAAAAAATTTGAAGCCGGGATTTTTGTCGAAAAAGATGCTAAAAAGGCGGATTTGAAAAAGATTTTTACGGTCATGGCTCTTGGGGTAAAGCAGGGCGAAACGATTAAGGTCACCATTGACGGCTTTGATGAAGAAGCGGCAGCTCATGAAATTGAGGGGTTTTTAAAAGAAAACTTATAAACGGGGGTATTTATGCTGGTCATTCAGGGGAAGCAGGTTTTTCCGGCTATTGCGGCGGGGCCGCTTGCCTTTTTCCGTAAAAATACTGGTTTTACGGCATTGCGTCATATAAAAGATACAGAGGCGGAAGTACAGCGTTTTCAAACGGCTCGTAAGATATCGATCGAACAGCTCAGGTCTTTGTATGCAAGAGCTCTTGGAAGAATTGGTGAAACGGAAGCTGCGATTTTTGAAGTTCATCAGATAATGCTTGACGATAATGATTATATTGAAGGCATTGAACGGCTTATTCGTAATGAAAAAATGAATGCTGAAGCGGCAGTAGAACAGGTAGCACATCAATTTGCGGAGATGTTTCGGTCGATGAGTGACGCATACATGCAAGAACGGGCTGTAGATATTCTTGATATATCCCGTCGTGTACAGGGACAGTTAAATGGCGGCAAAAGAGATGATTTATCCGCTTATAATGGTACGATCCTTGTTGCTGATGATTTATCTCCCGGTGAAATACTTCAGCTTGATACGAATAAAGTTCTCGGATTTGTCACATCCTGCGGCAGCACGAGTTCTCATGCCGCTATTCTTGCGCGTACGCTGAGTATGCCGGCTGTAGTTAATACCGGCCTCGTTCTTTCTGCTGATGTGGAAGGTAAGCTCGCTATCATTGACGGTTTTACAGGTACTGTGTACATTGATCCTGATCACGCTACGATGGCCGCAATGAAGAAAAAGCAGGATGAAGCGGTAATACATAAGAAATATCTCGATACATTTTGCGGTAAAAAAACATATACTGCAGACGGTAAGAGAATCAACGTATTTGCAAATGTCGATAATCTCGGCAATTTATCGCAAATTATTGCCAACGATGCTGAAGGTATCGGCCTTTTTCGCAGCGAGTTTCTTTACTTTGAAAATACTGGTTACCCGTCGGAAGAACAGCAATTCGTTGTTTATAAAAAAATAACAGAAATGATGCAAGGGAAAACTGTCATTATTAGGACCCTTGATATCGGAGCCGATAAAAAAGTTGATTATTTCGATCTGAAAAAAGAAGAAAATCCGGCAATGGGGATGCGAGCTATTCGTATCTGTCTTATGCGTCCGGAGCTTTTTAAAACCCAGCTTCGGGCTCTCTGCCGAGCCAGTGCGTATGGAAAAATTGCTGTCATGTTTCCCCTGATTATTTCTGTTGATGAAGTGCGACGCAGCCGAATCTTGCTTTCGCAAGTACAGGATGAGCTGAGACAGCAAAAAATTCCTTTTGATAAAGAGATGCAGGTCGGTATTATGATTGAAACGCCTGCGGCAGCTATCATCAGCGATGAATTAGCAAAAGAGGTTGATTTTTTCAGTATCGGATCTAATGACTTGACACAGTATACGTTGGCCATTGACCGGCAACAGAGCGATTTGGATGAATTCTTTGATCCTCATCATCCGGCAGTTCTCCGACTTATTGATATGACAGTAAAAAATGGTCACAAAGAAGGTATTTGGGTAGGTATATGCGGTGAACTCGGTGCCGATTTGAGTCTTGCGGAAACCTTCCTTCGTATGGGCGTGGACGAATTCTCCGTTAATCCGCCGTCAGTTTTATCGCTGCGCGAGAAGATTTCATCTGTTGATCTAAGTAAATAAACTGCGGAGTAAGAGCGCCCGTAAGGACGCTTTTTGTGTGAAAAGAATAGGAGAGAATGAGAGAATGCGTCAAATTTATGGCGGCAGATGGTTACAACAGCCGGGATATATTTCTATAAGTGGGACATAAGGTTTAAGAATTGAAAAAACTGTGAGTACAGACAGAAAACTCTATGCTGCTTACAGGAGTGCCGGAGAATCCCGGCCCTGCCGATGCGTTAAACAGCCGACTTGGGAAAGTAATTCAGAACTGCACGATAAGGATAGATAACCGGAACGTTGTTCAATGAGATTTCCTGAAAGCCTGTATGTGCTTATCGGCTCAGCAGTGAATCACCGGGGCTTACTAGCTGTCAGTGCTCCGGCTGCAATACGATATTTCTGTAAATGCAGTATTAACTGAATCGGTATGCCGTAGCCATATAAAACACGTCAATATGGTGACAATGGATAAGGAAAATTAACTTAGATGAGTTAAGATTAGAAAGGACATCCGGAAAAAATGCATTTAAAATACTAAAGAGAGGGTGCAGCAGAGTAAGATAAAATCTTTACTCTGCTGCACCCTCTCTTTAGTTGTGTATATTTACGAGTTCATAGCCTGCGTCAGCAATTACTTTTGTAAATTCATCAATCGAAATTTCACGTATTGCTTTTACGTCGGCGCTTTTCGTTTCGAGGTCGACTTTTACAGATGTAACACCATCCATGGCCGAGAGCGCTTCTTCAACATGTTTTTTACAATGATTACACATCATGCCTTCGATTTTTAATGTTGTTTCCATTTGTTTTTCCTCCTTAGGAATGATTAGTGTATAGCCTGCATCCGTAATCGCTTGAGCAAAGACAGCTGTTCGGATAGCTTGATTACTTTCAATACGGGCCGATTTGCCTTTCAGGTCGACGGTTACGGCTGTTACACCGGGGATGACCGAAAGGGCATCATGCACCCGCTTTTGGCAATGGGCACACGTCATGCCGTCAATAGTCAAGCAGGTGTGTATAGTAGTTTTTTCGGATTCGTTTGGTTCAGTGCTTGTTTCACGTGAAACATCAGGATAAGTTGCGTTAAAGAAACGTAACCGCAAAGCATTCATGACAACGCAAAAACTGCTCATACTCATTGCGGCGGCGCCGATCATAGGGTTAAGTTTGATGCCGAAAGCGGGATAGAGGAGACCGGCTGCGAGAGGGATGCCGATGATGTTGTAAATAAAGGCCCAGAAGAGATTTTCTTTAATGTTTTTGATAACGGCTTTACTTAGGCGGACAGCTGTTACGGCATCCAGAAGATCATTTTTTATGAGTACCGCGTCGGCACTTTCAATGGCAACGTCCGTGCCGGCGCCGATTGCAATTCCCAGGTCGGCTTTCATAAGGGCCGGTGCGTCATTAATTCCATCTCCGATCATGGCAACTTGATGACCCTCGGACTGGAGCTTAGCAATATATTTTTCTTTGTCCTGCGGTAAAACTTCTGCTATTATTTGAGGAATGTGCAGCCGCTTTTGTATGGCTTTAGCAGTTCGCGTATTATCACCTGTGAGCATAATTACATTGATCCTCATTTTTCTGAAAAGATCGATTGCCTGGGAACTTGTCGGTTTTTCAATGTCGGCGACAGCAATAATACCTTGGACAGTATTTTTTGTAGCGAAGAGGAGAGGTGTTTTGCCGTCATCGGCAAGGCGATTCAATTTTTTTTCTACAGTTGTAACGGAAATGTTGTTTTCCGTCATCAGACGGGCGTTGCCGGCATACCAGGGTTCACCGTTAATGTTAGCGCGAACGCCTTTGCCGAAAATGGCGGAAAAGTTACTTATCTGCACGGGAGATATGCCTTTGTCTTTGGCATAATCCACAACGGCCGTAGCCAGGGGATGTTCGCTTTTACTTTCAAGTCCCGCCGCGATCGGTAAAAGTTCATCAGCCGTCATACCTAAGGGAATAATGTCCGTGACAACAGGCTTTCCTTCCGTAATAGTGCCGGTTTTATCCATTACGACCGTATCAATAACGTGTGCTTGTTCGAGAGCTTCGCCCGATTTAATAAGGATACCGTTTTCCGCACCTTTGCCGGTGCCTACCATAATTGCTACAGGCGTGGCTAAACCGAGAGCGCAGGGGCAGGAAATAACGAGGACGGAAATGCCGAGAGAAAAGGAGAATTCGGGATCCGCTCCCATGAAAAAATACCAAATCGCAGTCGTGATCAAGGCAATGGTAATAACAACAGGCACAAAGATGCCCGCAATTTTATCGGCTGTTTTGGCAATTGGGGCCTTACTGCTGCTGGCTTCATCAACGAGGTGAATAATCTGACTGATTGTTGTATCCGCACCGATACGTTTGGCCGTCATATGGATAGCTCCGGCTTTATTCAGTGTCGCCGCCGTAACCGTGTCACCGGGTTGTTTGTCGACAGGAATACTTTCACCTGTGATGGCGGACTCATCAATACTTGTTGTTCCTTCGGAAACAATGCCGTCAGCAGGAATGCTTTCGCCGGGACGAACGATGATTTCGTCGCCGATAACGAGTTCGCTAACCGGAATAATTGATTCAATATCATTCCTGATTACAGTGGCATTTTTCGGTGCAAGGTTTATAAGCTTTTCAAGTGCTTCGCTGGTTTTTCCCTTGGCACGGGTTTCCATATATTTACCGACGGTGATAAGCGTGACAATCATACCGGCTGACTCAAAATAAAGATTTGTACTGTACGTTTCAACGAGTAGCAAATTGCCGTATCCGAGTCCCCAGCCGATGCGGAAGATGGCAAAAATACCGAAAAAGGCTGAAGCGGCAGAACCGAGGCCGACTAGACTGTCCATATTGGGAGCCCCTTGGAAAAGACTTTTGAAACCGTTTATGTAATAATGTCTGTTCAGATAAAGGATCGGCAAGATGAGAATAAATTGCGCAAATGCATAGGTAATCGCATTTTGCGGCCCGTCAAAAAGGGAGACAATATATTCAGGTACAGGTAGACCAAAAACGGCTTTGAACATATTGTGAGAAGCAATGTACATGGTCGGAATGAGGAAAATAACAGACCAGATAAGGCGTTTCTTCATCGCTGTAACAGCTGCGGCGGCACCGGATGAGGCGCTATTTTTTACCGGCCGTGCTTGAGCGGTGGAAGAAGCGGTTACAAAAGCCTCATAGCCGGCTTTGATAACAGCATTGATAATGTCCTGTTCAGATAAAACCGAGTCGTCAAAATCGACCTGCATACTGTTTGTAAGGAGATTAACACTTGCTTTGTTTATACCGGGTAATTGGGAAACCGCCTTTTCCACACGGCTTGAGCAAGCCGAACAAGTCATGCCTGTGACTTCAAACTTTTCATGTTTCATTTACATCACCTATTTCATCATTTTTTGTAGAAGTACCACTAGCTCATCGACGACTTCAGTCTTTCCTTCTTGAATATCATGAACGACACAGCTTTTGATATGTTGTCCCAGAAGCTCTTTGCTAAACGCGTTTAAAGCAGATTGAACGGCGCTGACTTGAGTTAGGATATCAACACAATAACGATCATCTTCAAGCATTTTTCTTATACCTCGGATTTGTCCTTCAATACGATTTAATCGACAGACAAGTTGTCTATATTCTTTGTCTTCTTTATTGCGATATTTCAATTTTATGTTCGTCGTGCAGCAACACTTGCTCTCTTTTACCATAATAAGTCTCCTGAGCAATATACTTGAATATATCTTATATATATACCCCATAGGGGTATATGTCAAGAAAAGTTTTTAATAATATAAGAACGGGTAAGCGTATATAAAACATATTTTTAGATTATATAAACTTACAAATATGACAGAATTTTCTGAACCAAGGTCATATCAGCTATAAGTTGTATCGGATACAAGAAAAACCACGCTATTATCCAAGTGCATTTAAAAAATGACCGGGATAATAGCGTGGTGGAAACAATTTTCGGATTAGTAAAACTGTGAATTTACCATATTACGAGACAGTATATCGTTTACGTAAGCTTTCCGGAAATGACTGAAACGGACTTTAATTGCTATAATATTAAACAAATTAAGATCAAACTAAAAGGAATGAGCCCTGTAGAATACTGACTCATTCCGAAAAAATCACTTTAACTGTAGTTGTCCGATAAAACAGGTACACTTCATTTCCAAGCATACCTTTTAGCTAAACTCTTATTTCAACAAAGCGGCGACGGCCTGTGTTTCATCCACTGCGTTATCAGCACCGGCTATGACGGAACCCTGCAATACAATTGCATCAAGGCCTTTTGCCTGGCGGTCTTGTTCAACTTTAGCGACGATATCTTTCTGAATGGGATCCAGCAACTGAAACTCAAGTTTATTGAGATCTTGACTGAGTTTGTTGCCAAGCTCCTGTTTCTCTTGTTCCGTCTGCATTTTGGCGCTCTTGCTCTTATATTCATCCTGTGCTTTCTTTACGGCATCCTGCATTTGCGCGGTAGCTTTCGGATAGTTTTTATGAGCCTGTATTAACGCATCAAAGTTGACATAGCCCACACCTGCCGCAAATGCGGAAGTTGCTGCCGCAACACCGAGCATACCGATTACGGCAAAAGATGCGAGCTGTTTTTTCAAATTCATGTCCATATACCTCCTAAAACAAATAATCGTTTTACACCAGTTCATTATAGCAAAAATAGCCTGAAAACACAATGGAATGGCTTATATTGTGACGAAATAGTAGATTTATATTATTATACTTCATTATTTTTCGGCTCCGTGTCGGTATCTTTGTCGGGGTCTCCTTCATCGTTAATATAAATATACTTATCTTTTTTCATCTTATCAATAATTTCGGGAGCCATGGCAATAAGCTTTTCAAAGCCTGATGCATGATATCCGTCTTGCTTGATAGAAAACATTTCTACCCGCTCACCTTTGATAACCAGAATAGCCGTCGGCTCCATTTTCGCGCCGCCGCCGCTGCCGGCACTGGCACAGGCGGAATCACCTTTACCGTTCGTTCCTCCTGAGCCGAAGCCGAAGGTAACATCGACAAAAGGGACGAGAATTGCATCGCCGATGTGAACGGCCTCACCAACGACGGTTTCAACTTTAATCATATCCTGAAAGCTTTTAAAAATAGTTTCGAGATTATTCCTGGTGTAATTGTTGTCCATTCTTCTGCCCTCTTCTGAAAATGATGTATTCTTTATATAATGTTCGCACTTCCTTTGTCAGTATAAAGGAAAGCGTATAATAAATTAAGACAAGGGGGATGATTCGGCCTGATAGTGTGCAATGCACGTTATATTCTTCGTTTGAATAATTAAAAGATAAGTTACGTATATATTTTGCCATAAAAGCGTATAGCCAGCCTGCAAGCATGCCGGTTTCATGCGGTTCGCTCAGGCCGATTGTGCCGGTGAGCGTAAGTTTTCGAATACATGAGTGCGAGATTATTTTATGGAAAAAAACAAGAAAGAGAGTTATGAAATCTTGAGTTAAGATAAAATGTCGCCAAGGAAATCGTTCTTTTACAGTGGCGGATTCAATATTTTTTTGTGTGTAATCCCGCTCTAAAGTTTCTTTTACAGCAACTTCGATTTGTACGGTTTCTGCTTTATTATCTGGAACAGTATGTGTTCTTCCTGTTGAGTTTTCTGGAGCGGTTTTTAAAGTCTCACTTTTTTTTGCCGTATGCCAGCGGATATAGCGCTCTTTAATAGGTCGCTTGCCGTAAGTATAGGAGTAAGAAAATAAAAAAGCCCGCCCTGACCAGGATACTGTAAATTTTCCTGAAAAGGGATCGCCAATATGGCCGTATACGGTATAATGGAACGGGATGGAGAGTATTATTACGGTTACCATTAGAAGTAATGTAATAATGGCCAATACGACCGCCATGGACGGACCTCCTCTATGATATATGCAAATAGTTTATATGTTATTACATTATATAGGGGCAGGAAAAGTTTTGCTAGTCTTTCTTTTCGTTAAAAATACAGTTTACATTCTCCGCTTTAAAGCAACGGGAACAAGAAATACAGAGTGCAGGGGCTTTATCTCCTTTTCGCCAGCGGTTGGGTAAATCCGGTTCACGGAGTAAGGGACGGCTTAAAGAAATAAATGAAATATTTGTTGTTTGCAGACATTGTTCCATATCCGTAACGTTACGGAAACCGCCGACTACACCGATATCGACTTTGCTTTTAAGACAGGCGGCGGCATCGGCGGCATATGAGGCGAAGTACATCGGTTCCTTTGTACGGCGAATAGCGCGGATCGGTCCTTGACGCGGTAAAGAGGCCGTATTGCCGCCGCTGATTTCAATGGCATTGATACCGGCTTTTACGGCCCATGTCATGACCTTTTTGCTTTCTTCAAAGGTCATACTGCCTTCTTCCATATAGTCGGCACTATTCAATTTGAGCCACATAGGAAAATACGGACCGACGGCTTCACGAGCCGCACGAATACATTCCAGGAGGAAACGTGCCCTGTTTTCCAGAGAACCGCCGTACTTGTCTGTGCGTTTATTAAAATAAGGAGTGAGAAATTTACTTGCTAAATAGCCGTGAGCGCCATGAATTTGAATCCCGTCGTAGCCGGCTTTTTTTGCGCGGACAACGGCTGCAGTCATTTGTCGGACCAGTTGTTCGATTTCATCTGGCTGCAAAACATGCAAAGGGCTTTCTGTGATAACGACTTTTTCGGGAATACCGCTGGGGCTGATAAGCATACCGTCCCCTTCCGGCAATGCGATAGCCGAACCCATAATAACCAATTGAGCGATTATTTTACCGCCATGATCATGAACGTGAGCGGTTAATTTCTGTAACGGCCTGATACAATCATCAGAACTGATGCGAATTTGACAGTGTTGATACGGTTCCATCGGACTGACCGCCATCATACCTGTAATGATGATGCCGCTTCCGCCGTCGGCCAAGGTTTCATAGTTTTGAAATAGCCGTTCTGTCGGATACCCGTTGATATCGGCCATGCCCTCAAAGGTGGCAGAACGAATGATACGGCACGTCGCATCAATACCGCCGATTTGAGTTTTATCAAATAACATAATTATACTCTCTCCTTAGACCGCAAGTATTTTATAACAATATATTTTCTCATTATAACGTAAAAATATTGAAAATGCTAATATATTATTATGTCTATAATTATACCCTTTTATATTAGGAATTTATCAAATCGGGATGATTAAATTCGATAGGCATATAGCGGCCTTTCGTGTATAATGTAAGTATTTGTTAAGTGATTTATGCGCGCGAAGGGATGTTGAATAGATGGCAACTGCTATGGTACTCGGAACCCAATGGGGTGATGAAGGTAAAGGTAAGATTGTTGATTATTTAGCGCAACAGGCTGACGTAGTTATTCGCTCCCAGGGCGGTAATAATGCAGGTCATACCGTCGTCGCAGACGGTCAGTCATTTGCGCTTCGTCTGTTACCGTCGGGAATTTTATTTTCTGATAAGACGTGTATTATTGGCAACGGTGTTGTTATAAATCCGGGAGTATTAATAGAAGAAATCGACGGCATGGTAAAAAAAGGCATACAAATTAGTAAGCTTGAAATATCTACGCGTGCTCATGTCATTATGCCATATCATATTCGGATTGATGAAGAAGATGAAAAATTGAGGGGTGATAATCAAATCGGTACAACGCGAAATGGTATCGGCCCTTGTTATGCAGATAAAGTGAATCGCATGGGCATTCGTATCGGTGATTTAATGGATGAAAAGATATTCCGTCAAAAGTTGAAACTTAATTTGGAGTTGAAAAATCGGCTCTTTAAAACTTATTATAATTGTAAAGGATTTGATTATGATGAAATCCTGCAGAGATATCTTGTTTTTGCCGAACGTATTCGTGGATATGTAAAAGATACGGAATATTCGGCAAATCTGTATATTGAACAAGGGAAAAAAGTTCTTTTTGAAGGAGCTCAGGCAACGATGCTTGATTTGGATCACGGAACCTATCCGTTCGTTACCAGCTCTAATCCTACAGCCGGTGGTGCGTGTGTCGGTTCCGGTGTCGGTCCGCGCAGGATGCAGAACATAATCGGTGTTGTCAAGGCGTATACAACGCGTGTCGGCGCAGGCCCTTTTCCTGCAGAACAGGTAAATGAAGTCGGTGAATATCTTCGCCGGACAGGTCATGAATTCGGTACCGTAACGGGCCGTTGTCGTCGTTGCGGTTGGTTTGATTCGACTGTTGTGCGGTATGCGGCAATGTTGAACAGTCTTGATTATCTTGCCATTACACGTCTTGATATTCTTGATGGCTTTGATAACATTAGTCTTTGTAAAGGCTATATATATAAGGGTAAGGAATTGCAGGAATATCCTGAAAGCCTTGATGTACTACAGAATGTGGAACCGGTTTATGAAGAATTACCCGGTTGGAAATCTGATATTTCCGGTTGCCGGACATATGAAGAATTACCGGAAAATGCTCGTTATTATGTAGAACGCATCAGTCAGCTTGTCGGTGTGCCTTTGGGGATTGTTTCAGTCGGTCCTGATCGTGCGCAGACTATTGTTTTACATGATGTTTTCTAAGCAATAAAACGATAATTAAATAGCTCTAAGTAAATGAATTGGGTTTAGGGGTTTTTTGAATGCGTTTATAAACCAAGAGTCGTTTTTTCTGCGGTTATATGACCAAAGAAAAAACGACTCTTGGTTTATAAAAAGATTATAAGCAAAGCAAGGTAAGTGCTTTATTCCCGATTTTATACGGTTAGAGAGCACTTCTATATATCGTCTTCATCACCGCAATGTCCCGACATGGAGCAACCGCCGCAAGAGCCGTTACACATCTTTTGGAGAGAACGAAGTCCTGAAAGAGCCGTTATCGTTTTACGCGGTTCAATCATACGGCTTTTTGAAACGGTGATACCTATCTTAGCGGAATCAAGTGCCGTGAGAATTGACACTTGCTGGCTCAGAGGGAAATCTCCTTCTCCCGGGCAAACTCGCCATGCAGTTTTCAATTCATCACGAGAGTAAGTAATATCAATAATTTCAGTCAGCTTATTCAGAAGAGATTCTAATGCCGCTGCTGCTGTGCAGTCAAGAATCATGCCTTCGGTGAACTTTTGCTCTAGGAAGAGATTATCTATGGCAGCATCTACTTTTTTTCCTAGAGTTGCCGTCATAGCAACGATTATTTCTGCTTGCTTAAGGAACGGCAGGATCTGTACCCCTTCGACACCGAAGGGCTGTCTACCTAAAAAGGTATGAGACGGTATATCATATGGGAGTTCTTCATAAAGGCCTCGGGGTTCCGCAAAATCGAGAATACAGGTGATTGCCTTATCAATAGCGGTGCCGTCCATTTCAGATATATTACGCTGTATACCGTAGTGGATAATTTTTTCCTTTTTTATTTCATCTATATGCAAGGCTGTTTTTGTCATTTATAGTATCCCTTTCGCACTAATTAATATAATTCCTTATCATTATAACACTGTAATAATTGCGGCGATAGAGATGTGGGGACTAATAATTTCTGTCGTATAAAACGCGTCTTTATGCTATACTATACGATAGACTATGGGAGTATTGTCCCGCACTATTTTATACGACGAGGTGAGTCCGGTGGCTAAGGTTATAGCCGTTACAAATCAAAAGGGCGGTGTAGGAAAAACAACGACAGCCGTTAATTTAAGCGCCTGTCTGGCAGAGGCAGGCAAACACACTCTTTTGGTCGACCTTGATCCTCAGGGCAATGCGACAAGTGGTCTTGGTATTGATAAACACACTCTTCAAGGCGGTACATATGATAGTCTTATCGGTGCTATGGATATGAATGATGTCATCGCGGAAACAGCTGTAAAAAAACTTTTTATTGCTCCTGCGACAATGGATCTGGCCGGTGCGACTGTGGAGCTCGTGGCGATGGAAGAACGGGAAAGCGCGTTGAGAAAAGCTTTGATTAATGTAAGAACGACATGCGGAAGGGCTTTCGATTATATTCTCATTGATTGTCCTCCGTCTCTTGATTTACTGACAATCAATGCACTTGTGGCAGCCGACTCGGTTCTTATTCCCGTTCAATGTGAATTTTATGCGCTTGAAGGGCTGGCACAGCTGACGGAGACGGTGCAGGCTGTAGCCTTGGATATGAATGCGAATCTTGCTGTTCTCGGTCTTTTACTGACTATGTATGATGGCAGGACCAACCTGTCTTTGCAGGTAGCGGAAGAAGTGAAGAAATACTTTGGCGATCAAGTCTTTAGGACAATTATTCCTCGCAATGTACGCCTTGGAGAAGCTCCCAGCTATGGTGAACCGATTATAACCTATGACCCGCATTCCAAGGGAGCTACAGTATACAGGAAAGTGGCGAAAGAGGTGATTGAGCGTGTCGGCTAAAAAGGCCGGTTTAGGCAGAGGACTAGGGTCTCTCGGCTTAGATCAGAAAAGAGAGATATCTTCAATTGAAGGCATAACGTTGCTTGCCGTCACATCTATCACGGCTAACCCGCGACAGGCCCGTCAGATTTTTGATGAAGAAGCATTGCAAGCCTTGGCGGATTCCATTCGGCGTTACGGTGTTGTACAACCAATTGTTGTACGTCCGCTCGCTGATAAAACGTATGAACTGATTGCCGGCGAGCGACGTTGGCGTGCGTCACAGCGTGCTGGGTTGAAAGAAATCCCCGCTCTTATTCGGACCTATGAAGATACCAAGGCTACAGAGATATCTCTTATTGAGAACATCCAGCGCGAAAATTTGAATGTGATTGAAGAAGCGGCAGCATATAAGCTCCTTATTGATATGAATAATTGGAAACAAGATGAATTGGCTGCAAAAGTCGGGAAAAGTCGTTCTCACGTTGCCAATATAATGCGCCTCTTGTCTCTTGCTCCGCCTGTGCGGAAACTTATTGAGAACGGAGCTTTAACAATGGGACAGGCGCGACCTCTTTTACAGTTAAAATCACCTGAAGTACAGGAGAAAGTTGCTCAGCGTATTGTTGCGACCGATTTGAGTGCGCGTCAGGCGGAAACTTTGGTGAAGCACCTTTTGAAAGGCAAGAAAAAAACGGTTACGAAGGGTGTCGATACATATATAGAAGATTTGCAAGATCGTTTGAAAATGCGCTTAGGAACGAATGTTGCCATCCGTGTTCAAAAGGGAAATACAGGGAAAATCGAGATCTCTTTCTCATCAGAAGCGGAATTTGAACGACTCTTAGCCCTTCTTACAGAGGAAAACGAGAAAAACCGTCCGGATGAGACAATGAAATTTACTGTATGACGATGAATTATGAAAATCTCTTTATCAAAGATTAGCGTATACATAGCAGGAGGATATCATGTTTGACGGATTGAACATGCAGCTTTTTAATTTTATAGCTGTCTGTGTCGCAGGCGGTCTGTTTTTGCTCTTGCTGATATATATCGGCTTCTTGAATTATCGTGTTGTTAAACTGCAGAAGAAATATGCTTTCTTTATGCAGGATGAAATCGGTCAGAGCCTGGAAAAAAAGCTTCATGCGGATGTAGCAAGTCTGCATGAAGTACGGAGTACATTGGAAACGATGCGGACTGCACAAGAAACCATTTTATTCATGCAAAATCAATGTTTTTGTAAAATCGGCTTCGTAAAATATAATGCTTTTGATAATATAGGTAATAACTTGAGTTTTGCCTTTACACTCCTTGATGGTAAAAATAACGGGTTTTGTTTATCCAGTGTATATGGTCGTAATGAATCGCGTATTTTTGCCAAACCTGTTGTAGACGGAAAATGTCTTTACAGTATGAGCGAAGAAGAAAAGGAAAGCCTCAGAAATGCGCTGCATTATACGGGAATAATCAGTCCCGTTCAGAAAGGATAGGAAGGCGATTTTTTGAATATACGAGATAAAGCGTTACTTTTGTGTGAAATAATACGGGAACGGATTGCTTTCATTAAAATGCTTTATGCGGAACAAATGAAAGCTCCGGATGAACCGGTTGTTATTTCACCGGAACAATACAAGAAATATAAAAGGGTAATTCTTGCAGGGGCGGTTGTTGGTACAATCGCTGTTATTGGTGCTGTTTACGGCATTGTAGCCTATAATTCGATGCGGCAACAGGAAGAGTTACATCAACAGCAGCTCGAATTATTGCGGGATAAAACAACATCGCTACAAGAAAAAATGGATAAAATGGATTCTCTTGACCAGGAACTTCGGCAGATGGTTAAAGGCGCAGGCGCCGGTGAATCCCCAAAAGGTGACGGCAGCGTAGCAGGCCAACGTAAGAAGAATGAAGATTTGTCGCATGCCGGCTATAATAAATTACTGCACGCTGCCTCTCGTTTAGAAACGAAGAGCAATGCCCGCATCATCAGTTTTATAACATTGAAGACGGTTCTTAGTGATACAGCGGGGCAGCAAGTCGTACACATGCAACAATCAGCCGGAAAATACAATACTTCCGCGTATCCGTCCATTTGGCCTGTAACCGGCGCGATTACATCTCAGTTCGGATATCGCTCCAGTCCTATGACGGGTGCCAGCACCTTTCATGAAGGGATAGATATCGGTGTTGATTACGGTACTCCCGTACGATCGACGGCAAGCGGTAAAATATCTCAGGCCGGCTGGGTCTCGGGATACGGAAACCTTGTTGAAGTTGATCACGGTAACAGCATGGTAACACGTTACGGTCATAACTCAATGCTTCTCGTCGTGGAAGGGCAAGAGGTTAAAACGGGAGATATCATTGCCCTTGCCGGAAGTACCGGTAATAGCACAGGCCCGCATGTTCACTATGAAGTACGCATAAACGGAGTACCGACAAATCCCATTTTATTCCTGCCCTGAGAAGGACAGCAGACCAAGAGGAGAGAAAAGAAATATGGCAGATACATTATATGCGCGTTTTAAGACAAGTGAAGGCGATTTTACGGTTGAATTGTTTGCTGATAAATCACCGATTACAGTAGATAATTTTAAAAAATTGGCCGATAATAAATTCTATGACGGTACGATTTTCCACCGTGTTATTAAAGATTTCATGATCCAAGGCGGCGATCCGGAAGGCACAGGCTTTGGAGGCTCTAATAACATGATTCCTGACGAATTCGCGCCGGGACTTACTTTTGCGGAGCCGGGTATTCTTGCAATGGCTAATGCAGGGCCCAATACGGGCCGCTCTCAGTTTTTCATTACCGTGATACCGACACCGTGGCTGCAAAATCATCACTCTATTTTCGGCAAAGTTATAGAAAACTATGATGTTGTTGAAAGAATCAGCAAGGTTAAGACAAACAGTGCAGATAGACCGTTGAACGATGTTGTTTTGGAATCTCTCTCCATTACGGACAGTCTCTAAACGCAGATGTATTATTACACATATATGCTTCGTTGCGTGGATAATACATTCTATACGGGATATACGGCAGACGTGGAGAAACGTTTGGTTATGCATAACCACGGCAGAGGAGCCAAGTATACAAGATCACGTCTGCCCGTTGAGCTTGTGTGGAGCAAAGCTTTTCCGAGTAAGCATGCGGCCATGCATTGGGAGTGGCAAATAAAAAGGTGGCCGCGCCGGAAGAAAGAACTCCTTTTTACAAATGGAAGATTTATTTTGGAAAAAGCAATGGAAAATACCAACATATAAAGAAAGATATTCTTGTAAACAGCCCCTTCAAAAATTGAACGACAATCGTTCAATTTTTGAAGGGGCTGTTTACAAGGTTAAATAAATTTACGAATACAGTAGCAGATTTTGGTTGTACGGACAGGGGCTTTATAAAAAGCAATCTCCGTAAATATGGAGAAGAGCCTATACAAGTACGGTAATGATATTATCAGAAGGGTTGCGCTGAATATTATCCTGCCGGAGATTGTCCCGCCCCCTACTCTGATGCAATAGAATGATGTTGTCAAATAAATAGTTACTGCTAAATTCCCGGCAGTTTTATGTCACACTTAGAATATATTAAATAAATCAAAACCAAAATAAAAGGGACAGATTCGGTAGAATGCCGATTTGAAGAAATTGCTTAATCGGTACTGACCGACAAAGTGGATAATTTTATTGTAGCCACTTTATTATTCTTATTCGGCAATGAACCCCGGTGTTGTGAGATAGCGGTCACCATTATCAGGAAGAATAACAACAACGGTTTTACCTTCATTTTCCGGACGTTTTGCCAGCTCCGTCGCCGCGTAGAGAGCTGCACCGCTTGAAATGCCGATGAGTAAGCCTTCTGTTTTAGTGAATATTTGTGCCGTTTTAAAAGCCGCGTCGTTGGTTACGGAAAATATCTCATCATAAATTTCGGTATTCAGCGTTTCAGGAACAAAGTTTGCCCCGATGCCTTGAATTTTGTGAGGTCCTGCATGGCCTTCAGAAAGGAGGGGAGAATCTGCCGGCTCGACAGCAACGACCTTAATGCTTGGTTTTTTGCTCTTTAAATATTTGCCTGTGCCGGAAAGAGTACCGCCCGTACCTATGCCGGCAAGAAAGATATCGACAGTGCCGGCCGTATCTTCGTAGATTTCGGGACCGGTTGTTTCAAAGTGTATCTGCGGATTAACGGGATTCGTGAATTGGCCGGGAATGAAGGAGCCGGGAATTTCTTCCGCCAATTCGTTTGCTTTATCGACCGCACCTTGCATACCTGTTTTTCCCGGCGTGAGTATGATTTCCGCACCGTATGCGGCCATAAGATTACGGCGTTCAATAGACATTGTTTCGGGCATTGTTAGAATAATTCGGTATCCTTTTACGGCTGCAACAGCCGCCAAACCGATACCGGTATTGCCGCTTGTCGGTTCGATAATAACAGAACCGGGTTTTAATTTCCCTTCTTTTTCGGCAGCTTCAATCATACCTTTGGCGATACGGTCTTTGACGGACCCGGAGGGATTAAATGCTTCTAATTTCACGAGTACAGTTGCCTTTATACCTGTTGCTTCAGTGTAATGAACAGGTTCGAGTAGAGGTGTATGACCTATAAACTCTAATGTGGATTTGTATATATTTATCATGATGAGCAGCTCCTTTGTATAAAATATAAGTGATTTTACTGTTTTTGTGGAGTAAAGTGGCAACATCGGTTCGGATAAATTCTTGTTTTAGTGCAATTCATTATATTGCTCCTTTCCTTTATTACGGTATAGTGTAGCCGGCTTAATTATGATTGGAAATCTTATGCATATGCGTTCTGTCATATGGATCTATAGCATCAAGGCGTTTTTGCAGAAAGGCAATCTGTTGTCTTAATTCTTTAATTTCATCTTCTAATGGGTCGGGAAGATGATCATGGTTCAGGTCAATGTCTTGTTCCGTCAATTTGTGACGTATTCGCTTACCGTGTTGAACAACGACATGACCGGGGATTCCGACAACTGTCGAGTAAGGCGGTACTTCCCTTAAGACGACGGAACCGGCTCCGATTTTAGCGCCTTTACCGACTGTAAAAGAACCGAGAACTTTGGCACCGCTGGCAACGACAACATAATCTTCTAAAGTAGGGTGACGTTTGCCTTTCTCTTTACCCGTCCCGCCCAGGGTGACTCCCTGATAGAGAGACACATTACAGCCGATGACTGTTGTTTCGCCGATGACGATACCTATGCCATGATCAATGAACAGCCCTTCGCCGATTTGTGCACCCGGGTGAATTTCTATACCCGTGAAAAAACGGGCAATACTGGAAATGATACGGGCCGTTACGAACCATTTATGGGTGTAAAAGAAATGAGACAGACGATGAGCCCAAATGGCGTGCAGTCCTGAGTAACAAAGCAAAATTTCTGCAATATTGCGTGCTGCCGGATCTCTATCTTTAATTACTTGAATATCTTTACATAGTCGTTTAAACACGACGGGATACCTCCTCCGATTGGAGTATAAAAAAAGACCAACCGTCAACAGAGACGGTGGTCCGTGGTTCCACTCTGATTGCAATCGAAAATTCCGATTGCCTCTTGTAACCTTGTAACGTAAGCTACACGGAGAAATCTACTGAAGTTCAATTTCTCTGCTCCCAAAGGCATTCAACATACTGTGGCTGCTGTATCGGCTTTCAGCCGCTGACCGATACTCTCTGTATGACCGTCGTATGCCTACTTGTTTTGGTCATTGCATTAATCTTTTAAAATTAATGATATCTTAACTTGATTAGTGCGGTTTGTCAAGAAAGGGCTGATAAAATTTATATATAAGACTGTAGCTTTATTGATTTTATCTTGATGTAGTATAATTTGAACACGCAATCTGAAAGGATGTGTCATCTGTGGGTTCAAATACGGCTAAAAAGTGTTTCATTATGCATTTTCTCTGGTAATTTCCATTTGTGCGGGGTTTCTTTATAGGCCTTTCGTATGGCTTATTTACAGTATCTCTGGGGTATCCCTTGTTTATCCGGTCATGATGTGCCTTCTCATTTTTGCGGAATTTATGGAATTTATTACAGTTACAATTCTTTCCAGCTCTTTTAATCCACTCGGGGCACTCATTATGACGTTAATGGGTAACGGGCGGCACCTTTTGGAGGGGAGATTGCAATGCTCGGTAAATATAAAAATAAAGGCTGGAAAACACCTTATCTTATATATAACTATGTGTGATGAGAGTTTTACTATCAATGCGACGGCGGATATATCGGAAAATATTGACCTCGTCCAGATTTATTTTTGGGTAACCTTACTCAACTGATATTATTGGTTCTGTGGTGTCGTTATCGGGTCTGTTGTCGGTACGACCTTATTTTTTTGCCTTTAAAAGGAATTTTCTCTTCTGATTCGGTGTTTTGAAGGTGTCACCTGTGACTGACATGCAGCATATAACTGTCCTCATTGCGTTTTTAAAGAGGCTGTTGCGGGAGTATATGCCCAAGTATAAATAAACTGAAAATATGCCGTAAATTGGAAAAACTTGTGTTATAATATAGTAATAAGACTAGGTACTAGGGATTTAATAAGGAGAACATAGAATGTCGCTGACTGTATATTATTTAAATCACAGCGGTTTTGTCGTAGAAACGGATACGAAAATTCTCGTGTTTGATTATTATAAAGACCCTTCCGGTATAGTAGATAAAGCGGCTAAGACGGATAAACCGTTCTGGTTTTTTGTCAGTCACAATCATAGTGATCACTTTAATCCGCATATTGGCGATTTTGCTTGTCATACGGCTTATTATATATATAATGAGAATGTTCCTTTTACGGGCGGATCGGAAGAACAGCGCATATCAATGGCCGTTTACACTACTGTCAGCGTAAATGATGTGGAAGTGACACAGTATGGATCGACTGATGAAGGCGGCTCTTTCCTTGTGAAAACGGACGAAAAGATTATTTTCCATGCGGGAGATTTGAACTGGTGGCACTGGGATGGCGATACGGAAGAAAATAAAAGGGAAGCAGACAATATGTTTGCACAAGAATTACACCGCCTTACCGGGTTAGTTACGGACATTGCTTTTTTCCCTGTCGACGCTCGCTTGGGACGGGTTCGAGAATGGGGAGTTACTGCTTTTGCCGATACAGTTGCTATACGGACGGCCCTTATTCCCATGCATTATTTCGGCACGCCTTGGGTACCGTCACGGGAGTTTAAAGCAAGGCATAATACCGTTCCTTTATGGATTCCACAGGTAAATGGAGATAAACAGACTTTTTAAATATGCCTTTACACATGCTCGACCTTTGAGGAGGATATAATGGCACGAGAAGCACAGCAAAAAAAACGTACACATATTGCCGACTATATTTTGATTATAGCAGCTTTGTGCGTATTGTTTTCTTTTCCTTTTGAGGACTTTTTTTGGGGCGGGTTATTGTCTCATTTAAGCGCAGCCGCCCTTATCGGCGGCCTTGCCGATTGGTATGCTGTGACCGCACTGTTTCATAAACCGCTGGGTATTTCTTTTAAAACGGAACTCATACCGAAAAGCAAGGAGCGCATCGCCGAAACGGCGCGTCATATGATTGAAAGTGAAATCCTTACGGTATCAAATATGTATTCAGTTTTAAAGAATCATCCCGTTTTAGAAGCGAGTCTGACCTATTTACAGAGTAAAGAGGGCTTTCATTCAGCTGAACGCGTTTTAGGCCAGATTTTAAATACCTTCCTGTATACCGTCGATTTGCGCTCTATTGTCGAAGCGTTCTCACGCTATGGAGAAGGCGCTATCGAACGTATCCATATTGCTCCAATGATGGGTAAAGCTATGAAAACCGGCCTTGCCGGCGAATCGGGAGCGGCTTTTCTGGACTTTTCTATTTTATCGCTTGAGAAAATGGTCAAGAGTAAAACAATGCATTCGTATATAGCAGATATCTATACAGAATCATTGCGCCAGTATGAACGTCGTAATTTTGTCTATGCCCTTGTCGTTAAAGCGGCTTTGGCAAGCGATGTATTCAGACCTGTCAATGTAGCGGCCGGAATTCAAAGAAAAATTTTGGAGGCATTGGAACGGGCTAAAGAACCGGATACACTTGAACGGGAACGGGCAATACAATTTATTGGGGCCCAAGCGGATCGATTGGAGCATAATGAGATATGGCAAGAACGAGTGGAAGCGTATAAAATCCGTTTTTACAAACATATTATTTCTCGCCCTGATATGAAGGAAGCATGGCAACGCTATGTACTTGATGAAGAACGGCAAAGTCGTGTTTGTTATTCTGCCGCTTCTTATGCTATTGAAAAGCTGGAAGCGTGGAGAACAAGTCCTGATCAGGTTGATCAATTAAATCGTTATATTTTGGCTATTGCCGCCAAGGAATTAAAACGGCTTCAAGAATGGTTCGGAACAACGGCGGAGCAGGAAATTCTCCGTTATGACAGTTATGAATTGGCTAAACAACTTGAATCCAATGTTTGGTATGACTTACAAATGATTCGCATTAATGGCTCCCTTGTCGGGGGGGCTTTAGGCACGGCTATTTTTTTTGCCATGTATGCTTTGAAAGGAGGTTGGTAGCATGAATTATCGTCAACGGGCGAATTTAATTCTTGCTTTATCCTTCTTGGCATTTTTTGTTATTTTTTTCTGGTGGTCGACGCATGAATTATCAGTGGAGTTGAAGCTGGTCTTCTTTGTGTTGCAGTCCGCTCTTATCGGGGGCATTGCCGACTGGTTTGCCGTAACGGCTCTCTTTGATAAGCCGTTGGGCTTCCCTTATCACACGGAATTAGTTCATGTACATCGAAATCAGATTATTGACGGAATGACACGTATCGTTTCAGAAAAATTGTTGCAACCTTATATTTGGAAAGATAAGCTTTATAAGATTTCTTTTGTTGATAAATTTACGGATTGGTTGCAGACAAAAGAAGGACGTGAACGCTTTCACAACCTTCTCTTCGAAAGTGCTCAGCAGATATATACATATACGCACAAAACAGATATACAGGAAAATATTATCGTCCACATTCGTGATTATTTGAAACGGCAACCGTTGGTAACGTTTCTCCAGGATCGTATTATTAATATGCTGGAAGATAAAGACAGCAAGATGCTCGAAGATTTTATCGGTCTTCTTAAAACATGTGTGCGGACAGATGCCTTTAAACAGCTTCTCGTCGAATCGTTACAAGAATGGCTGAATGAGTCGAAAACAACGCCCCATGTCATTGTTATGCTTAATAAATTTACGGGTATGGTAGATATGGATAGGATTGCCGCAGATGTGCAGAAAGGGCTTATTGTTTGGCTGGAGCGGTGGGAACATGCCGGGCCTGCTGAACGACAATGGCTTTGCCGTAAATTAGAAATGCAGCTTTATTCGATGAACGGGCAGCTTACATATACTGTTCAGAGCTGGCAGGATCATTTTGTTAATTTATTACCTGTTGAAAAATGGTTCATCGCCACACAGCGTACGAGCCAAAGCTATTTTACGACAGGCCCTGTTGGCAAGAAAAAACTCCAAGATTTGTTAGAACGCGAATTCATGAACTATCTGGAATATTGCAGTGAGCATCCTGAAATCAAACAGTGGCTTGACGATCAGATTCGCCGCTGTGTAGAAATTGTTTTGGAGAACGAACATGCACTCATCGGTGTTGCCGTGAAGGAAGTGTTATCGGGTTTTGATAAGAAGAAATTTAATGAATTCCTAGAAAGCAAGGTCGGCGAAGATCTGGCGTGGATACGTATTAACGGGACTATTGTCGGGGCTGTCATCGGTTTAATCGTCTTCGGTTTTGTCGAAATGCTTTACGCGCCTTATATAGTACCGGTAATTAGGGAAATTTTCTTATTATAATGCGGGCGGTAACGACATGAATTTCCGCCTTATTTTACTTGTATTTTTCCAGACGGACAAAGAGCCAAGTTTTTTCTCTTGATTTTAAACGTGGAGAGAACTTGGCTCTTTGTATTTGTAAATATTTTCTGACTATATTTTGACAGTTTTTTATGAAATCCCGGAAATGGCGTTTGGTGAAATCATTTCCTTCCGTTCGCGTCTTCCGGATACATATTTTATTGATTATAAAGTATTCTAAGACTATTTATTTAGTGTTGTGAATCGGGAATAGAACTTTCCGGGTATCGACACCTGAAGGGGACAGGCCTGCTTTTGCCTTTTGGATTAAATGTTCTTTTACGCCGGTTCCGTCAAAGGCCGGAATAAAGGTGTCGTCGGCGCAGCCTGTTTCCTGTACGAAACCGTCTTCAATTGTGCTGTTAAAAAGATAAGATTCTACTTCATCATACTCGGCTGTTGTTAAAGGGCGGTTAATTTCAGGATATAATACGGTTTTGCCGCAAGGAATGTATTGACGCATAAGGCTAAACAGGACTTGTCCTTCAGAGAAATGATTTTCTACCCAATCAATAATCCGCTTTGAGTTATCTATGGCATTCGGTAAGATAAGATGACGAATAATTACACCTTTTTGCAAGATCCCGTCATCATTCATTTCGTAATCACCGACCTGGTCGTACATGGTAAGGATTGCTTTTTTTGCTACTTTATCGTAATCGTAGGCATTACTGTAACGAGAGGATAATGTCGAACTAATATATTTTAAGTCAGGCAACCAAATTTGGACTTTCCCTTTAAGGCGTTGAAGCGTTTCCGGTTTCTCGTAGCCCCCGCAATTATAAATTACCGGGACAGGTATTTTCTCGTCAAGGCTGGCCTCTACGGCACGAATATAGTGACTGGGCGTGACAAGATTAATATTATGGGCTCCTTGAGTAATTAAACGATGATATATATTCTTCAGTTCTGTAACAGTTACGGCAATCCCGCATTCATGCTGACTGATGACGTCATTCTGGCAAAATATACAGCGCAAATTACAGCCGCCGAAAAAGACCGTTCCCGATCCCCTTGTGCCGCTGATGCAGGGTTCCTCCCACCTGTGCAACGCCGCTCTGGCAACTATCGGCTGAAAAGCCTTGCCGCAATAACCTGTTTTAAGTGATTTAGCATCCGCGTAAAATGAGCGTTCCGTATTACAATTTCTTGGACAGTCATTACAGATGTCGGATTTCATTTCATCCATCTGCATAGCCTCTGCTTTCGGAAAAATACATTTATAAAAGGCCGACCCATAATGAGATCGGCCTTTATAACAGAAAAACAAGCAATACAATAAATTAATGAACCTGAACCGTCTGTTCGTCAAAGCGCTTTGCAGCAGGATCGGTGAGTTCGAGTTCTTTTAGTCGTTTCAATTCCGTTTCTTCTACGGATGTGGACGTATCGTAGCTGGTGGGAATTGTCTTGGCAAGATAGATGCACTTCTTAATGGAGGCAACACTGATAATAATAACAAAGATCGCCATGATTGCTGATACGGAGAAAAGCAGCCATTCACCCTTGGGTAAGTAGATTTCAAACATATTAAGGAAATCTGCGTAAAAGATAACTACTGTTAAAAAGACCCAAGGAATAACCGTTACCCAGAGGTAACGAACTTTACCCATGTTGCAGATAACAACAGATGAAACGGCGAGAGTAATGATTGCAAGCAACTGATTGGATACGCCGAAAATCGGCCAAATAGTTGACAAATTGCCGCGCAGTACAATATATCCCCAAGCACCGGAGATGAGAGCGGAAGCAATTAATGCACCGGGGAGCCAATGAGGATCTGCAAATTTCGGGAAAGCACGACCGATCAGCTCCTGCAGCATGTAGCGGCCTACACGAGTACCTGCATCAAGGATTGTCATGATGAACAACGCTTCAAACATGATACAGAAATGGTACCAATAGTTCATTAGATGGTCCAGGCCGGGGATGCTGGAGAAGATAAATGCCATACCGACGGCTAAAGATACTGCACCGCCGGGACGATGAGAAACGTCTTCGCCGACCATATGGCTGAGCTGCGGCAAGTCTACAACAGGGATATTGAGTGCCGCAAAGTGTTCAGCCGTCGAGTTGATTGCGAAGTAATCATTAGGAATTAAGCTGGTTGCGGCGATTAAAGCCATCATGCCGACGAAGCATTCCGTAAGCATAGCGCCGTAACCGACAGGAAGGATGGAGCGTTCATTCATCAACATCTTCGGGGTTGTACCCGTACTGATCATACAGTGGAAGCCCGAGATTGCACCACAGGCAATAGTAATAAAAATATATGGAATAACGGGACCGGTGATAACAGGGCCGCCGCCGGAAACAAATTGCGTAACTGCCGGCATTTGAATAGTCGGCATAACAATGATAATCCCAAGTGCCAAGGCTCCGATAGTACCTATTTTCATATACGTGGACAGATAGTCACGCGGAGCGAGCAGAAGCCATACCGGAAGAGCGGCTGCAACAAAGCCGTATATAATGAGAGCAACGCCGATACCGTACGGACTGATCGTAAAGAACGGGGCCAGCGTCGGGCTTGCTGCAACGGCAGGTCCGAGGACAACTGCAAGCAATGTAAGAATAACCCCGATAATCGTACCTTCGCGAATTTTGCCGGGACGTAAAAAATGCATGTAAATACCGATAAATATAGCAATAGGGATAGTCATGCCGATTGTAAAGGTACCCCAAGGACTATCATGCAACGCATTTACGATGACAACGGCCATACCGGCCATTGCCAGAATATTAAGAAAAAGTACGGCAAGAGATGTTACTAAACCGATACCGCTACCCATTTGATGTTTAGCGATTTCTGCGATAGATTTGCCGTCATAACGCATTGATGCAAAAAGAATAACCATATCATGGACTGCACCGGCCAAAACACCGCCAATGAGAATCCATAATGCACCCGGTAAATAACCGAATTGCGCCGCAATGACAGGACCGACCAAAGGCCCGGCGCCTGCAATAGCGGCAAAGTGATGGCCGAAGACAACATATTTGTTGGTCGGCACGTAGTCATGTCCGTCTTCAAAACGGAATGCAGGTGTTACTTTGTACTGGTTTACTGCAAGTACTTTGGTAGCAATAAATGCACCGTAAAAACGGTATGCCAATACGAATACTAACGCTGAAATGATGACAATAAACAAACCGTTCATATCAATAGAACCTCCTTTTAAAGTATATACTATAGTTTAAAAAACTATTACGTATCGAATATATTATATACTGCCAGATAAAAAAGGCAAGAGAACCATTGATAGAAGATATATGTTATTAATTAAAGTCCAACGTTTAACTCGCTACATGTAGTATATGTAATGGCAATAAAAGTATGTTTTTATAATAGTGATTTGGCATATAATTATATTCCCAATGCATATATGTTTTGCTGATACGGATTGGGCGGTTAGTGTACAAAAAATGTATACTATGGTATAATAAATTCGTATCCTCAATATTGAAGAATCATGAAAGTTATAAGGAGTTAGATAAAATGCTTGTAACGGTAAACAAAGACAATTTTAAAGAGGTAGTGGAGAACTCACAGATTCCAGTATTACTTGATTTCGGCGCCATTTGGTGCCCTCATTGCCAGAACCTGTTGCCAAAATTGGAAGAGCTTTCGAAAAAAACGGAAGGCAAGCTCGTCGTAGCTGCGATTGATACGGACGAAAATCCGGAAATTGCGGCTGCTATGCACATTGAATATATCCCGGCTCTTTTTGTTTATAAAGACGGGGCTTTCAGTGATATGCTAGTAGCGCCAGAGTCGTCGGAGACTCTGGAGAACTGGTTGAAAGAAAAGGGTGCGTTATAATATTTTATAAAAGCAGCGTTTACTTTCATAGAAAAATGCCGTTGTATACTGATAACTTGCAGTGTACAACGGCATTTTTTGTATTCAATTCTTTGGTCCCTGTCTTGCGTCAGCCGGTTGTCGGTATCCTGAAATATTCAACATTCTGAATTTATTGTCATTTCTTATACGGCCATTCTTGGTTACTGAGTGAAGTTCTATTCCTCGGCCATATCTGTTACGTTTTACCAGTTGTATGATTATTCTATTTTACATGTTGCAGGAACTGCTGTAACCGTTCATTTTTCGGAGCAATAAGAATCTCATCGGGTGTACCGGCAACGGCTATTTTACCGTTTTCCATAAAAATGATGCGCGTTGCCACTTCTTTGGCAAAGGCGATCTCGTGTGTGACAAGTAGCATAGTAACACCTTCTTTCGCCAATTGTTTGATAACGTTCAGTACTTCACCGACTAATTCCGGGTCAAGTGCCGATGTAGGTTCGTCAAATAACAGAATAGAAGGGTTGACCGCAACGGCCCGGGCAATGGCGACACGTTGTTGCTGGCCTCCTGATAGCTTGGACGGATAAAAATCCCGCCGTTCTTCAAGTCCGACTTTTTTTAACAGGGTCATGGCCCGGCTTTCAGCTTCTTTTTTTGCCATGCCGTGTACGATAATCAAGGCTTCCATGATGTTTTCAATAGCTGTTTTATTTTTGAATAAATTATAGTTTTGAAAAACCATGGAAGAATGTTTGCGTAACTCTCGTATATCTTTGGCTGTATAGCATTTTGCATCAACCCGGACATCATCGATTGTGATGATACCCGTCGTGGGTACAGTTAAATAATTGAGACAACGTAAGAATGTTGACTTGCCCGTTCCGGACGGACCGATAAAGGCGAGAATTTCACCTTTATGAATATCCAAAGAAATATCGTCCAAAATGGTCGTATCGGGTAAGTGTTATAACGGGAGTGTGTTATACTGATTTTTATAGGATGCAGGTATGAAGAAGTTGATAGGAACATTACGGGGATCGATTGAACCGGCTCAACCTTACTGTGCGATTTTACAGCGGATCATACTGTCGACGTAGAGAATAAAACATGTGGGAAGACGAGACGAAAACAAGCTGAGGCGATTGTGACAGGGAGGCCGATATTAACAAGCTCGCCCATAAAGCGGATGTCGGTATAATTCTTCTGGATATGGGATTACAATAGGATTTGCCGGAATCGGCAGGTGTCCAATCGTTAAAGGTGACGCGCGGCAGCCGTTATTTTATTAAGGCCGCTGCTATGAATAATCAGGCTATGGCAGATTCTTTTATGATCGGTGTGGAAATGGCCCAAAGTCCGGTTGACAGGGGAAGCTTTTGGCATCGGTAATACGGTGAGTGTCGACCATTGAACGTCCTGGCTGCGCCGGCGGCTTTTGTCCGCAGCGATTTTTCTCTTGAGTCTGTTTTAGATGATGCCGGGGTGGTGGCGGACAGACTGCTCCAACTCTTTCTTATGAACGCCGGTATCACAGATACAACTGCGGAAGCTCGGTTTGATCCCGATTGTACATGGAAAGGGAATATCCGATCGAGGGATCGGTTCGGTAGCGGGTCTTTCTTGTTTAGATAATGCGGTTCGGCTTATGCGCGAATATTATCGCGAAGAATGATAGGCAGGAGGAATGGATTTTGAAAACCTTATATTTAGATTGTTTTTCCGGTATTAGCGGCAATATGTTTGTTGGCATGCTTTTACAGGCAGGTATTCCGTTTGATGAACTGAAAGAAACTTTTTCAGGTATCCGTCTCGACGGATATTCGCTGATTTGTGAAAGTGTAAATAAAATGGGCATTCAGGCTGTATATTATAATGTTTGTTTGGTACATGAAGCAAAGCATTATTCCCATTATGATCACGTTCATAGTTATAATGTCGGTATCCGTCATTTTCTGGCTCGTCTTTGCGGGCACAAGCATGACCATCATCATGTACATAGAAGGCTTAAAGATATTCGTGCCGTTATTGAGACAGCGAGCTTATCCGTGCAGGTTAAAGAAAAAAGTCTTGCCGTCTTCCGGGTTTTAGCGGAAGCGGAAGGAAAGGTTCACGGTATGCCGCCTGAAGAGGTTCATTTTCACGAAGTCGGAGCTGTCGATTGTATTTTAGATATTGTCGGCACTGTTTGGGCTCTTGAACGTCTCGGTATTGAGCAGATAGGGATATCGCCGCTTCATGTAGGCAGCGGCTTTGTTCAGTGCGCTCACGGTCGTATGCCTGTGCCGGCCCCGGCAACGGCAGAACTGTTGGCAGGCCTGCCCTTTTACAGCGGTTCGATAGGTGGAGAATTAGTCACGCCTACAGGAGCAGCTCTGGTCAGGGTTTTAGCAACGTATGCCGGGCCGCGGCCGGAAGGGTTTGTTCATGAAAAAGTGGCGTATGGAGCCGGGACAAAGGACTTATCTATTCCCAATGTATTACGTGGCTATATCGGTACAGGCAAAGCCTTTAATACTGTATAATAAGGCCGGGCGGCGGTATAATTGGACTTTGCCGTTGTTTTCTCATATAATGAATTAAAATATGTATGTTTGGGGATAATATTGTGACCAGCGTTTTTTTTAAGGATCTTATCGGACACAGACAGTTGAAGAAACGCTTTACGGAGCTTATAACAGCGGGTAGAATGCCTCATGCATCTATATTTGCCGGCGCGGCAGGATTGGGGAAAACTGTTGCGGCCGGTGCTGTTGCGGCGGCTCTGGTCGGGCGTCCCGTTTTAAAACATATTGACTTCTCCACGGCTGAAAGCATGATTCATGATGGCGAAGACGTTTTTTATATCGGTCCTGAAAAAACAATGTTGAAAACCGGTCAATTCCGTGATTTGCAAGATATTATTTCTCTCCGCGGCAGCTCCGGGAAACGGCGTGTCTTCATTATCGACCATGTGGAAACAATGAATGCCGAGTTTGCCAATCGTATGTTGAAAACATTGGAAGAACCGGCTGAAGGAATATACTTTATCTTAGTTACAAACCGGCCGACACTGTTGTTGCCTACGATTATTTCACGGTGCGTCGTATTTCATTTTGAGCCGGTTCCCGATGAAGAACTGATTATGTCCTTAAAGGAACGATATGGCTATACGGGGGCGGATTACGAACAGATAGCGGCAATCAGTGACGGCAATGTGCGTACTGCCTTGAATTTTCTTCAAGACGGCAACTCAGTGGCTTTGGACAGAGCCTTTTTCTTTGTTAAAACCGTAACCGAAAGCGAAGCCCCTTATGCTGAATGGATTGCCTATTCTGCCGATTTTAAAGATGACGAGTCTGTTGATATTATGAAGTGGATTGCTATGATCTTACGAGATTTGCTTATTTTGCGGACTCATACTTCACGGGAGCGGTTACGTTTAAAGCAATGTACCTCCCGGTTGAGGGCTTTTGCACCCCAATGGTCCGAAGATGCAATTATGAAGGGCCTTCAGGCAATTGAAGAAGGGATGGAAGGTACTGCGAGACATGTTAATATACATTTGATTTGGGATTATCTCTGTATTTCATTTCTCCAAGGAAGGGGAGATTATTAGTTGATTGTTGTAGGTATACGTTTTAAACCTGCCGGAAAGGTCTATTATTTTGATCCGAACGGTGTTGATTTAAATATACAGGACGGTGTTATTGTCGAGACGGCACGGGGGATGGAATTCGGTACGGTTGTTATTGAATCGCGAGGGGTTAAAGATGCGGAAGTAGTCCAGCCTTTAAAGCCTATTGTCAGGCGAGCGACCGTTAAAGATTTACGCCAAGTAGAAAAAAATAAAGAGAGAGAGAAGAAGGCTTTTTCCGTATGCCTTGAAAAAATTGCCAAACATAAGCTGCCTATGAAGCTCATTGATGTGGACTATACTTTTGATATGGGGAAGATTATTTTTTTCTTTACTGCCGAAGGGCGTATTGATTTTCGTGAACTCGTCCGTGATTTGGCGTCCGTATTCCGGACACGTATAGAGCTACGCCAAATTGGTTTGCGTGATGAGGCGAAAATGATCGGCAGTATCGGTTATTGCGGCCGCCCCCTTTGTTGTGCAGCCTTTCTCGGAGATTTTAAACCCGTATCCATTCGTATGGCTAAAAGTCAGGGAATGTCTCTTAATCCGACAAAAATATCCGGTATCTGTGGGCGCCTTATGTGTTGTCTTCGCTATGAAAATTCTCTTTACACGTCAGGTGAGCTGAAATGCCCGGGCTGCCATAAATGTGGAGAACAACAGAAACCGCCGGCTGTCGGTCAGCGCGTCATAACAGAGGACGGCTTGGGGACGGTTTTGCGCGTCCACATGAAAGATCATACGGTCAAAGTACAGTTGGAAAACGGCCATACGGTGAACGTTGCCTGGAGTGATGTTGCGGAACCGGATCATGACAGTTAAACTTCATGACGGAGAACGGCTGGATGATCTCATATTGGCCGGTATGAAGGTCATTCAACGGCCCGATCAATTTTGTTTTTCTCTGGATACGATTCTCCTTGCTCATTTTGGTGATGTGCCGCGCGGTCCCGTTTTGGATCTCGGCACGGGCACGGCAGCTATTCCTCTTATCTTAGCGGCACGGGGCGTGAAGAAGATCACGGCGCTTGAGCTTAATCCCGTTATGGCCGACATTGCGGCACGCAATGTCGAACTGAATGGTAAAGATGCGGTCATCAATGTCGAGAACAGTGATTACCGACAACTTGCGACTAAGTATTCAGCAGGGTATTTTACGGCCGTTTATGTCAATCCCCCTTATCGTGAGCTCTTTCGAGGCGCGTCAAGCGAGAGGGAAGGGGTTCGCCGTGCTCGTCATGAAGAAACGGCTACCCTTGATGATGTCCTCCGTACAGCTGCGTACGCTCTTAAGTTTCACGGCCGCTTTCGCATGGTTCACATTAGTGAACGATTAGCTGAAATTTTAGAGGCTATGCGAAGATATGAAATCGAGCCCAAAATATTGCGGCCCGTTTACGGTCGGCGTGGAAAAGCGGCAAAATTTTTTCTTGTCGAAGGTCTCCGCGGCGGCAAGGAAGGAATGGTCTTACAGGAACCTCTTATCACCCATAATAATGACGGTACGTATACCGATGAAGTACTGCGAATTTACGGAAAGGCCTGAGGAGGATTTATGGCGGAAATATTTCGCAAAGGAACCCTTTATTTATGTGCTACACCTATCGGCAACTTGGAAGATATTACGTACAGAGCGGTTCGTTGTTTACGTGAAGCGGATCGTATCGCCGCCGAAGATACGCGCCGTACAAAGCTTCTTTTAACGGCTTATGATATAGATACGCCTCTCTTTTCTTACCATGAACATAATAAAGCGGAACAGGGGCCGGTCATCATTGAGCGGGTCTTGCAGGGAGAAATGATCGCTCTTGTCAGTGATGCGGGTATGCCGGCTATTTGCGATCCCGGCAATGACCTTGTACACTTGGCTTTGGCGGCGGGAGTGCCGGTTGTTCCCCTGCCCGGTGCCAATGCCGGATTAACAGGTCTCGTTGCCTCCGGTATGGATACGACAGCTTTTACGTTCGCAGGCTTTTTGCCGAAGACAAAAAAACATCGCCTTCCTGTCCTGAAAAAGATGAAAGAGTATACAGGAACGCTTATCTTCTATGAAGCACCGCACCGAATAGAAAAGGTGCTTGCCGAAATGGAAGAGGTCTTCGGCGACAGGACGATCACTCTTTGCCGGGAATTGACAAAGAAACATGAAGAATATATACGCGGTACACTGTCGGAAGTACAGGCTGAACTTGCCGTTACAGGGGTACGCGGTGAATTCGTTATTCTCGTCGCGGGCTGTGAAGCACATATAGAGAGGAACTTCGGATCTGAAGAGTATATAACCATGGTTACCCGTCTTATGGCTGAGGGTATAAATAAAAAAGATTCAATTCGTATTGTGGCTGAATGCTGCGGCGTACCGAAACGCGAAGTGTATCGAACTGTACTGAATCTATAAGACCGGTACATCGGTACGGGTATTCGTTGATCCGGTCCGTTTGTTGACTACGGGAGGTATATTCATGTCTGATAAAGGAAAAAACAGTTATTATATTACTACGCCGATTTATTACCCCAGTGCGAAGCTTCACATCGGGCATACATATTGCACAACTATTGCCGATTCGCTGGCACGGTACCATCGTCTTCGCGGGGATGATACATTTTTCTTAACCGGTTCTGATGAACACGGCCAAAAAATTCAGCGTGCTGCCGAAGCCAAAGGCATGAAACCTATCGAATATGTCGATGAAATTGTTGCACTTTTCAAAGAATTGTGGAAACGACTCAACATTTCCAACGATGATTTCATTAGAACGACTGAGCCGCGTCATGAAAAGGTTGTTCAGGCTCTGATGCAACGTTCCTTTGATAACGGCGATATTTATAAATCTGAGTATGAAGGCTGGTATTGCACGCCTGATGAAACGTTCTGGCCGGAAAATAAGCTGCCTAACGGTGAACATGTTTGCCCCGACTGCGGTCGCCCGTTGGAACTGGTAAAAGAAGAAAGCTACTTCCTCCGCCTTAATAAATACGCCGACAGATGGCTCAGATTCGTTGAAGAAAATCCTGATTTTATTCAGCCCGAATCGCGCCGTAATGAAATGATTGCTTTCGTTAAGAGCGGTCTTGAAGATCTCAGTGTATCTCGTACATCCTTTGATTGGGGGATCAAAGTGCCTTGGGATCCGAAACATGTTGTTTACGTGTGGTTCGATGCCTTGGCAAATTATGTAACGGCTGCCGGCTATTTGGATGATCCGGAGAAATTTAAAAAATTCTGGCCTGCCGACCTTCATCTTGTCGGAAAGGAGATTGTCCGTTTCCATACGATTATTTGGCCAATCATGCTTATGAGCTGCGGATTACCGCTGCCGAAAAAGGTCTTTGGACACGGTTGGCTCATCGTCGACGGTACGAAGATGAGTAAATCTCTCGGTAACGTTATTGATCCGATTCCTCTTATTGACCGTTATGGGGCCGATGCCCTTCGCTATTATCTGTTAAAGGAAGTTCGTCTTGGTCAGGACGGCAACTTTTCTTTACCCACGTTTATTAATCGTATTAACTCCGATCTGGCGAATGATTTGGGGAATCTTTTGCAGCGCACGCTCGCTATGATTGAAAAATATGAAAACTGCGTCGTTGCCGGGCCGACCGTAAAGGAACCGATTGATGATGAGTTGTCTGCCCTGGCTGTGGAAACAGCGAAGAAGTTTGAACGGGAGATGGACAACATGAAGATTGACGATGCACTCAGTGATACGTGGACACTTATCCGCCGTTCCAACAAATATATTGATGAAACGGTACCGTGGGTACTTGCTAAGGAACCGGATCAAAAAGAACGCCTTAATACGATCCTTTATAATCTGCTGGAAGTAATGCGTATCATTGCCATACTTGTCAGCCCCGTTATTCCTGTCGGCGCAGCGGGCATGTGGAAACAGTTGGGGCTAAAAAACTTCGATAAAGTGCAGTTGCAAGACGCGCAGATATGGGGCGGCTATCCTGCAGGTACGCGTATCGACAAGGGAGATGCGCTTTTTCCGAGGTATGACGTGTCTGAAGAAGTAGCTGAAGCAAAACCGGAAGCAGATGCTGTTGAACTTGTTCCGGCTGCAAAAGAGCCGTTCAAATCAGAAATTTCAATTGATCAATTCTCCGAAACGGATCTTCGCGTAGGTACAATTTTAGAATGTGAGAAAGTGCCTAAAACAACAAAGCTCATGAGGCTGCAAATTGATTTAGGCTCTGAAAGACGCCAGATCATCAGCGGTATTGCCCAGTACTACAAACCGGGAGATCTCATCGGGCATCAGGTTATTATTGTTGCGAACCTGAAACCGGCAAAACTTTGCGGTATCGAATCGTACGGTATGTTGCTGGCTGCTTCTGACGGTAATGATAACTTGCGGGTTGTCTTCGTCGACGGCATGGCGCCGGGAAGTAGGGTTCGCTGATGTTGTTCGATACACATTGTCATGTAAACGATGAGGCTTATCATACAGATCGTGATGAAATGTTGACACGTGCTTTTGCGGCAGGCGTGGACTATCTGCTTTGCCCGGGTACGAACCTGGAGACATCGGCTTCAGCCGTTGCTATGGCTCATAAATATAAGCAAATATATGCGGCCGTCGGCTATCATCCTGAAGAGGCGGTATCTGCTACGCCTGAAGGGTTTGAACAGTTACGTAATTGGCTTGTAAATGATCCGAAAGTTGTTGCCATCGGAGAGGTCGGTCTTGATTATTATTGGCCCGAACCGGCGCGGGAACTTCAACAGGAAGTCTTTATTGAACAGGTAAAGATGGCTGTTGCGCTTGATGTACCCCTTGATATTCATGACAGAGATGCGCATGGTGATACGGTTGATATACTCCGTAAATACGGAAAGGGAAGCCGCGGCGTTTTTCATTGCTATTCAGGCAGCATGGAAATGGCAAAAGAAGTTATTAAAATGGGATTTTACCTGGGGTTCGGCGGCACGACCGTGTTTCCGAAATCAGTTAAACTCAAGGATATTGTGTCAAAGGTTCCGGAAGACCGGATTCTTATTGAAACAGATTGCCCGTACTTGACGCCGCCGCCGTATCGAGGCAGACGGAACGAGCCAGCGTACGTGCGGTATGTTGCTGATGAAATCGCCCGTCTTCGCAATACGGATACGGATACGATTCAACAGTTGACACTGGAGAACGGGAAGCGTATTTTTGCCATCCCTTAAACAGAATTATTTCTAAAAAGACAGGATATGAAGAGTTTGACTGTCAGGACTGAAGGAGCACCTCGGAGGGCAAAGAGATCGGCTGCTGTAATATGAAGCGTGGTAAAGTTTCTTCTGCAGTTACGCCTGTGCTTTTTTCACGTATTAATACTTTCTGTTACGACGGAGTTATAACGGGATAATCTGATAAAACGACCATGTTTTGGTTTAAGTATGGAGTGTAACCGTGGTTTAAAATTTAGAAATGATAGAAAATAACAAGGGCTATAATAAAATGAGATAAAAGTTTCATTTTATTATAGCCCTTGATTTAAAATATTTACAATTGAAATTTAAATTACAATATTCTGTAACAAAATCTTGCAAGATGAAGGTCTCTGGGAGTAAAATAAAAACAACAGAGGCAAGCAGTACAACGAAATGATAATCTATAAGTAAAAGAGGCGGTTTTATGTTAGATTTTCGGATGTATACGTTTTTAAGTGTTTGCCGCCATATGAATTACACAAGGGCGGCGTCGGAACTCCACCTCAGCCAACCGGCGGTAACATATCATATCCGTTATCTCGAGGAGTATTATGGAACCAAGCTTTTTATTTATACAAAACATCAGCTGAAATTGACCCGATCGGGGCTTTTATTGCGTAATATGGCAACAAATGTTTACCATGATACAAATCTTTTAAAGCGACGTATAAAAAATCGTAAACAAAAGATATCTTTTGGGGCTACTTTAACTATTGCGGAATATGATATTTGTGACCGTTTGACAGAGTTTTTAAAACGGCATACCGGTGTAACGGTGAGTATTATTTTAGGTACTACAGATGAATTATTGGCAAATTTAGAAGAAGGAAAAATTGATTTTGCCATGATTGAAGGAACTGTTGATTCCCCTTCCTACGAGTCGGTGCCCTTTGCAAGAGAGCGATTAGTCGCTTGTTGCGGTGCCGATTATGATATAGGCAGTCCGATTAATTTATTGGACCTAACTGATCATCGATTGCTTCTTTGTGCAAAGGAAACTCCGGCGCGTCGTCTTTTAGAGAACGCATTTCAAGAACACAATGTTTTCTTGGATGATTTGTTCTTTCATGTCGATTTAGGGGCACCCGACTTGGTAAAGAAATTAGCTTTACGTAATATAGGTGTAGCCTTTCTTTATGAAAGTGCTGTCCGTGATGACATTGAACGCGGGATTTTGCGAGAAATAGATATACATGGTCTTGTTTGTGTTAATACGTTTTCGTTCATCTGTCCTGTTAAAGGCGTGGATAGAGATGTGTTCAAACGTCTTTGTTCAGAACTTTGTACGGTTGTTCCGGAGGGCTTTGACAAGGTATGTATCAAGTGATAAACTAATTACAGTACAGTAAGATAATCTAATAGCTATCGGTGGAGGGATGCCTTGCCGATAGCTATTTTGTTGCTAGAGATTTAAGGAGTGCGATTATATGAGGTTTTTTCGCAAAACAGCATGTTTGTTGTGGCTTTTTTCTGCAGTTCTGACAATCACCTGCAGCGCTACTTTTCATCCCGGTGACAGAGGGGCACAAATCAGAGAAATACAGCAGGCATTGGTGAATGATGGTATATCGTTAGGCGTGGATGGGGATTACGGCACGAGTACGACTGAGGCGATCCGGAAATTCCAAGCCGCTCATGGATTGGAATGTGACGGTATTCTTGGAGCTCAGACCTATGCGGCTTTAATGGGCCGGCCTATGCCCGAAAATCGTTCCGAGTATTTCGTGCAGAAATCAGGCTTACCTGATGCTGAGCTTATGGCGGCAGAAAGAGAAATAACCGCCGTTCAGGCGGCACTTGCCGGACGTGGTTATGATCTTTCCGTGGACGGTATTTTCGGTATAAACACGGAACAAGCCGTTCGTGATTTTCAAACTAAACAAGGGCTTGATGCAGACGGTATAGTCGGTAACCTTACGTATACTTCCTTAACGGGGCAGACATTACAGGGCGGGTCATTGCGCCGTGTCGGCAATACCGGAAACGCCGGTAACAAAGAACTTTTCGGACGCCTTATGGCAGTTGCTAACAGCAATCTCGGTGTACCTTATGTTTTCGGCGGCACGACGCCTGCCGGATTTGACTGCTCCGGCTTTACGCGCTATGTGTATGAATCTGTAGGAATAGAGTTACCGCGTATGGCAGATGAGCAGTTTACAGTTGGCAGTGCTGTAGAGACTGCTAATTTGCAGCCCGGTGATCTTGTCTTTTTTTCCACGTATGCATCCGGGATTTCTCATTCGGGTATCTATATAGGAAATGGGCAGTTTATCCATGCCGGCAATAACGGTGTAAGTATGGACAATCTGTTTGATGAATATTGGAGTCCTCGTTATAGGGGAGCTAAACGTATATTTTGCTGAAATGATTCATCCGCAGGGGGATGCGTTATTTAATTCGAGGATTTTTATAGTATTCTTTAAAACTGTTCACCCACATACGTGTCGAATGAGAAAGAAATCCTCTGCTTTTCCAGACCATGGCTAACGTCCAGGGGATTTTTGGTTCCACTAAAGGGATTGTCTTTAATTGAGTTGAGTTGAAACGATTACAAATAGATTGAGGTAAAAGAGCGATACCTAATTTAGTACGTACCATCTCGCCCATAAAATCCCAGTTACTCGTTTGACCGATAATTATCGGTCGCGCGGAGATTTTTTGATAGAATGAGCGAATATAACTATGGAGGGAAAAGCTTTCCGGATAATAGATGAGCGCTTCGTCTTTTATATTTTCCAAGGTCAACTCGCTTTTGTCCGACAAGGGATGCCCGGGCCATAAAACGACATGTAAGAATTCTTGGTCGAAAATGAAAAAGTCGTAGGGTGTATCCGTATTAATGGGTAATGCTACAAAACCGGCTTGAATGGTGCCGTTATCGATTGAAGAAATTATTTCTTGCGAACCGACTTCGGTCAGTTCCAGTTTTATCTCGGGATAAGTTGTTACAAATCTGTGAATGAAGGGGGAAATAAAAGTAGAGCCGATCATGGGTGGAATGCCGACGGAAATGATCCCGGAATTAAAGTATTGCGGTGATTCCAGTTCTTCATTGATTTGTGAGAGCTCATCAATAATAGCCTCAATTTTGGGCAAGAGGTAGGCGCCTGTTTCTGTCAGCTCTACGTGTTTTCCTGTTCTGTTGAAGAGCTGTACCTGCCAATATGTTTCCAAGGCTTTAATTCCCTTGCTGATGGACGGCTGACTGATGTGTAAGGAATGCGACGCTTTCGTAAAGCTTTTTTTATGAGCTACTTCGATAAAGTAAGTTAGTTGGAATAAATCCATTTTCCGGGCCTCATTTCTCCATTTATATCATTATATCATATGTGTATATATTAACATTTTTTATTTAAGAATAGAACGGAAAATATATACCATTCCTATGTTTTTATAGACACCTTATATAGAATACGCTTTGGGCAGGAGGTGAAAGGAAGTGGTAAAGCGATGGATCATGCATGTTGATATGGATGCATTCTATGCTTCTATTGAGCAGAGAGATAATCCGGTACTGCGCGGCTGCCCTGTTATTGTCGGCGGTCTGAGTGATCGGGGCGTTGTGGCAACGGCTTCATATGAAGCGCGGCATTACGGTATTCATTCGGCGCTTAGCATGAAACGTGCACGCGCGCTTTGTCCTGACGGAGTGTTTTTACCTGTGCGTATGGCACATTATCGTCGTATTTCTCATCAAATCCGCTTGATCTTTTCACGCTATTCGCCGTATATTGAGCCGCTGTCACTCGACGAGGCGTTTCTGGATATTTCCGGCATGGGCTGGCATTATAAGGATATTCGTGAAATAGGATTTGATATAAAAAAGGAGATCAGAGAAACAACAGGGTTAGTGGCTTCAGTCGGTATCGGGCCGAATAAATTCCTTGCTAAACTGGCATCCGATTTGAATAAACCGGACGGTCTTGTCTGTATTCCTTACGGAAAAGAAGAAGAACTTTTAGCACCTTTGACGATTCGTAAGATTTGGGGTGTCGGTAAAGTAACAGAAGAAAAGCTTCTTGCCGCAGGTTTTGAAACTATTGGCGATCTTGCTGCCGCTTCGCCTGAAACATTACAGCCCCTCGTCGGAAATCAAGCACAACGCCTTCTTGATTTAGCGCACGGGAGAGATAATCGTCCTTTGGAAGTCGGCCGCAAGCTTAAGACGGTGGGCAGTGAACATACGTATGAACGTGATTTGAGCGCTTTTGAAGAAATAGATGCACAGTTACGGATTTTAGCCGGGGAAGTGGCGCAACGTCTGCGACAAAATTCCCTTATGGGGAGAACGGTAACTTTAAAAGTGCGATATGCTGATTTTGAAACGATTACCCGTTCGTCGACTTTCGATAGTACAGGTGCCTATTCAGAAGAACAACTTTATTTTTCAGCGAAAAAGTTATATGCTAAAAAGGTAGGAAAAAGGGCAGTCAGGTTGTTGGGCATTAGTGTCAGCCGATTACAGCCTTTAGCCATACAGGACGATCTTTTCTCTCATGACGGAATGTCCAAGGAAAAAGTGACTGCCGTTATTGATAAATTACAGGAACGATTCGGTAGAAGGGCCATTATGAAAGGATTTTCCTAGCAAACGGTTCAGTCTCAAAAGAAAGAAAAGGAGTAGAATATATGTCTATTTATAAAGTGGCTGCTCATACGGGCGCTGATAATGAAGGATACATCCAGTATGATACAGATACGAAAGAGGTGCAGGTTTTTTTAAATGATGACGGTATTAACCGGAAGGTTGTTGAGTATTTAACGACCGTAAAGTCGCTAAAGAAATTTACCGGCCTTTCTGAATATGAACTGATTAATGCTATGCCTAATGCAAGTTTAGAAATGTTTAAACTTGCATTAGGCAAAATTTGGGAAGATATAGAAGTGCATATTGACTGGAGCCGCCCTGTAGTCTAGACAGTTATTCACAAGTTATGCACAATCATGCCACAGAGACCGGTGTCATTGTGCATAACTTTTTTTATTGTCTATTTTGGTCTTTTTTGCAGGAAGCAATTCAGTATAAGACTCTTGGAGATTGTTGATAACTTGAATTCGACAGGACTGCAATAATATCTGGATTATCATTATAAATGGCTTGGTTATAAGGAATACAAGAAATTATGATAATGTTGTGGTTTATGTGTACAGAATGTGTGAATTTATGGATGACTGGCATATTATTCTTCAGATTATGCACGTAAATCCGAGGGTATTTATCAGGAAAACAGTAAAATAACTGATTTACTCGCTCAAGCGGCACCACTTATCCACTTATTGGTTCAATATATTTTGCTGAGAGTGTCTGTAATGTATTGACATTTTTATATTACTTGTGTATTATCTCATCATACAATTGTATATTCATCAAGAGCAGTTGAGGGAACGGCCCGATGAAACTGCGGCAACCTTCCGGACGGAAAGGTGCCAATTCCGACGATATCACCGGTATCGGCAGATGATAATTGACCTAACGTACATGACGTCATCTGTAAAGATGGCGTTTTTTATATTTATAATGAGGGGGACGTTTTAATGAATAATATGCCGTCGGAGTCTAAAAGCATCAAAGTAAAAGATATTTTAATCTTGGGATTCGCTTTTTTTGCGACCTATTTCGGCGCAGGAAATTTGATTTTTCCGCCCCAATTAGGATTGGTAAGCGGTTCATCATATGGTTCCGCCCTAATCGGTTTGACTTTATCGGGCATTTTACTTCCTGTTTTTGCTTTGCTCATTATTTCTTTTCATGGGGAAGTACGTCGTATTACAGATCATGTAGGCATGTATACATATAATATTTTACTGGCTTTGCTTATGGTAATTTGTACGTTTGTATCTATTCCCAGAACCTGTGCGACGGCTATTCAGCTTGGCATTCAGGGGAATTTTCCGGAAGTGCCGTTTATACCCTGTGTCGTCGGCTACTTTTTGATTTCCTTTTGGTTTACAGCTGATGAAAAGAGTGTACTTGATAAGATCGGCAAATATTTGACGCCCTTATTAGCGCTGATTTTGATTATTATAGGGAGCCTCGGTGTTATATCGCCTATAGGCACGCCTGTAACGGCAACAGTGGATAATCCTTTTGTCAATGCTTTTCTCGGCGGGTATAATACGGGCGATGTCCTTGTCAGCTTCATTATGGCAGCGTTGTTCATTCATTCTGTAGAAAATAAGGGTTATAAGATGGCGGGACAACGTAATCAGATGATGCTTTGTTGCGGTGTGGTGACGATTATTTTGTTGTTCATTATCTATGGCAGCCTTCTTTTTATGGGTGCTTGTGTAAGCGGTGATTATTCGGCAAATATCGGCCGAGCGGAACTTCTTGTCGCCGTGATTAAGCGGGTTGGACGGTCGTTTATGATTCCTATGGGTATCGCTGTTATTCTTGCATGTTTAACTACCGCTGTCGGTCAGATTGCGGCAGTGGCGGATTTCTTTCATACGGCATCAAACGGCAGGGCCAGTTACAAGACAGTGGCTATAGGGACATGTATATTATCCGCATTGACTGCGCTTTTAGGCGTTGACGGTATTGTCACGTATATCGGTTGGATTTTCAGTATTAGTTATCCGCCTGTGTTGGCTCTCATGGTATTGGGCACCTTTTCTAAAGTTATTCCTAATGACAGCGCTTATAAGGGCGCTACCTATTTGGTTGTTATTTATGCGCTTCTGGAAGCTTTACCCGGTCTCAGTAATCTCAATTTCGCCCGGACGATCGTTATGGCTGCCCCTTTGTCTGAGATCGGATTCGGTTGGCTTGGCCCTTTTCTTGTCGGTCTCGTCGGCGGTGGTATTATCGGAATCGTAAACACAAAAAAAGAAGCGGTATAAGTGTAAACGATAAAAAGCTCCTTCACCATATGGCAAAGGAGCTGTATTGTATTTTAGGATTCCAAGGTTTGGACAAGGAATTCGGCCGTTTCAGAAAGATATTTCGAGCCGTATCCTTCTATGTCACCGTTGTCAACACGAGCGGTAAATTCTGGGTCGATAGGTAACTTGGCAACATGAGGAATATTATATTTTTTAGCGGCTTCATCCACATGACTCTTGCCGAAGATTGCATGCTTTTTATGGCAGTCCGGACATTCGAAATAACTCATGTTTTCGACTACGCCGAGTACCGGGACTTTCATGAGATCGGCCATACGGAGCGCTTTTTCTACAATCATGGAAACGAGTTCCTGCGGTGATGTAACAACGATAATGCCTTCGATCGGTAAAGATTGGAAGACCGTTAAAGGGACATCCCCCGTCCCGGGCGGCATATCGACGAACATATAGTCGACATCGCCCCAGAGAACATCTGTCCAGAACTGTTTTACCGCACCGCCGATAACGGGGCCGCGCCAAACAACAGGATCGACGGCATTGTCGAGAAGGACATTCATGGACATGACTTTGATCCCCGATTTAGTTTTAACCGGAATAATTCCTGTTTCATTTCCGTTAGCACGAGTTTTGAGGCCGAATGCCTGCGGAATAGACGGGCCTGTAATATCGGCATCAAGGATAGCTGTTTTATACCCTTTTTCCTGCATTTTTACAGCTAAAAAAGATGTGACGAGAGACTTACCGACGCCGCCTTTACCGCTGACAACTGCGATAACATGTTTTACATGTGTCCCTTCATGAGGCGCGGCCAAGAGACTTTGCGGTTCTTTGCGATCTGAACAGTCGCTGCTGCAACCGGAACAGGTGGTTTTTGTGCAATTTTCACTCATTTCGATCAATCTCCTTTATGTATGCGGTTACGGGGAACTTTACAACAGTAATGACTGCAAGATTCCGTGTGCGAACAAACTGTTATGTTGCCGCCTTGGATAAGCAGGGGTTCTCCTTCGATTATGGCCTGGGCTAACTTGCGTCGAGCCGCGGTATAGATAGCCGTTACGGTTGTACGTGATACTTCCAATTGTAAGGCGCATTCCTCCTGTGTCAGTTCGAGCAGGTCGATAAGACGAATAACCTCATATTCATCAACGGTCATGATAATATTCTTGCGGACAGTTGTTCCTGTTTTCGGTGAAAACTCACATATTGTCGGAAGAGAACAGATACATCTGGAACGATGCGGTCTTGCCATAGGGAATACCCCCCCCTTCATATACATTATAGGAGGATAATGACATATGTCAATTATTTGGAACAAGGGCAAATATTTGACATCGTATAAAGACAGGAGCTTATTTATTTTTGGAAATCATAATCTGCAATACTTCTTTATCAGCGACTTTCAAGCCTTTAGTTGCCAGGGTGCCTATATTGCGAATAGACTCATCAGCCGTATTGCTGACCAGCCCTTCAGTCCCGTTAACGCGAATTCCCTTGCGTGAAAGGAAGACCGCTCTATAGGCGGCATCGACGGCTGTGGCAATTTTCAGAGAACAGCCGTCCCCGGCCCCGTCACAAATCATGCCGATATGTTCGGCCGTCATGTTGGCAATAGTCGCTTCCAGTTCCGTGTAGCCGCCGTCAAAGAGTAACGTCATACCGACGGCCGCACCCATGGCGGCTGTGGCAGTGGCACAGAGAGCGGAAAGCTTTGGATAGAAACTGTGAATATAAATTGCCGTAATGTGAGATAGAGCGAGAGCGCGAATATGTTTTTCACGCGATGCGTTTACGTACCGTGCCGTTACATTGACCGGCACGGTCGCCGTAATGCCCTGATCTCCCGAACCGGCATTAGTCATTGCGGGTAAAGGGGCTCCGCCCATGCGGGCATCCGACGCGGCGGTTGTTTCCATAACGATACGGTCGTGAAGATTATCTATAGACAATCCGTTTTGCAGATCATCCTGCATTGATTTGCCCAGACAAAGGCCATACTCTTTTTGTAGCCCTGCGCGGGCCAAGGCATCGTTTACAAGACCTGCTTCTTCCATAAATTCTATCCTGTTGAGTGGAACAGCAGTGGCAAAATTATAGAGAATTTTTAAGTTTAAGGAATGAAGAAAATCCTCATTCGGATCTTTAGTTACACTGCCGGAATCTTCTTTGGACAGAAAGATCTTCTCATCGGTTTCAATGCGAATAATATTGGTATGGCTGCCTTGAATGACCACGCGAGACCAATGATTGCCGCGACTGAGTTTGGCTTCTGCATATAAGGGAAGCTCCGTGTCGGCAATATCGACGAAAACCCGTTTTTTTGCAAGTAAATCTTTTGCTTTTTCGACAGCTTCTGCAGAAAGATGGTGTAACACGTCGAGTCCCTCGTTCGGGTCACCGCCGGTTACACCGACTGCGGCGGCCACATCCATGCCCGGCAGTCCCGTACCGGGGACTTTTACAGCCATCCCGTTTTTCATTAAATTGGGCGACACGAAAGCTTCTATTTTATCGGGCGTACAGCCTAAGTGTTTGCGTGCAACGGCTGCCGCATAGGCCAGGGCAATCGGTTCGGTACATCCTGTTGCATAGACGACTTCTTTGTGTAAAATTTCTACTATCCGTTCATAAATTTGCGTATCGGTCATCGTGAATATCCAAACTAAAACGTGAAGGAATAGCGCTGTTCATAAATTTGCGTATCGGTCATCGTGAATATCCCCTTTATTAAATTACCAGGCTGCTACCGTCCCGTCCGCGCGGGGATCTGTTGCTCCTATGAGAGTTTCGTCTTCAGTGCGCCAGATGATTTGTCCGCGGCCGTACGGTGCGACTTCCGGGTTTATCGTTATATCGTGCCCCTTCTGACGTAATGCTTCTCTTAATTTTACAGGAAAGTTCGTCTCAACTTCAATATATTTACCGCCCTTCCACTGCCATCGCGGTGCATCTAAAGCTGCCTGCGGGTTGAGATGAGAGTCAATCATATTTGTCAGGATCTGCAACTGTCCCTGAGGCTGCATAAATGCGCCCATGACACCGAAAGGGCCGATAGGCGCTCCGTCTTTACTGAGAAACCCGGGAATAATAGTATGGTATGAGCGCTTACGCGGACCGATGGCATTGTCGCTGTGCGGATCATTACTGAAATTATGGCCTCTGTTATTTAATGCAATGCCGTAGCCCGGAATAACGATTCCCGAACCGAAACCGTCGTAATTACTTTGAATAAGAGAAACCATGTTGCCTTCATGATCGGCGCTGCAGAGATAGACCGTTCCTCCGCTGCCGGGGTCAATCGGTTCCGGTAAAAGGGCTTCGGCACTGATTTGTGCACGGCGTGTTGCCGCATACTCTTCTGAGAGCAAATAGGCGGGGGGCGTTTTCATGAAACGGGCGTCGGCAATGTATTTTTTACCGTCCGTAAGGGCTAGTTTCAGGGCTTCGATCTGTGTATGCACGGACACTGTATCGTCTCGGTTTTTAAAATCCATACCGTTTAAAATATTAAGTGCCATGAGTACAACTACTCCCTGTCCGTTTGGCGGCAATTCCCAAACATCATACCCTTTGTAGGTTGTGTATAGCGGTTCTACCCAAAGCGGTTTGTATGCGGCTAAATCATCTTTGCACAAAAGACCGCCCGTCTTTTGCGAAAATGCGTCAATTGCGTCGGCGAGTTCGCCTGTATATAGAGAGGTACAATTCGTTTCGGCCAGACTTTGTAATGATTTTGCGTGGTTGGGCAAGGTAAGGAGCGAGCCGACCGGAGGAATGCCGTTTGTGTAGAAGGTTTTAAAAAGACCTGCGAAGGCAGGGTTATCATTGAAGGAGGCATATTTTTCGTATTCGCTCTTCATCAGTGTTCCCACCGTGGGCATAAGGGCATAGCCGTTGCGGGCATAGGTGACAGCCGGCCCGAATAACTCGGCAAAGGGGAGGCGGCCGAACCGTTCGTGAAGGACGTACCATGCAGCCGGCGCACCGGGAACCATCACGGGAGGCCAGCCGTACAGAGGCATCTCCGTATATCCTTGCTCGGCCAATATATGCGGGGTCATTTTTGCCGGAGAATGACCGCTGCCGTTAAGCCCGTAGAGCCGGCCGTCTGTCCAGATAAGAGCAAAAAGATCGCTGCCGAGGCCATTGCTGGTAGGTTCCAATACGGTTAGGGCTATGGCTGTGGACAAAGCCGCATCAACGGCATTCCCGCCTTTTTTGAGCATATCCAGCCCTGCTTGCGCCGCTAAGGCTTGAGATGTACAAACCATGCCGTTTCGCCCGTAAACAATTTCACGTCGTGACGGATAGGGATAACTGCAGGGATCGAAATATGATAACATAAACTATAAGCCTCCAAAGCCATTTATTCCATTCTACTATAGCATATGCGTTACGTATCTTCACTAATCCATTTATTATCGTTATAATAAAATAGAGACCGATGAGAGGGAGGAATAGCATTGAGCCGCTGCATATTAATTGTCAATCCCACGGCAGGCAAAGAAAAGGCGAAATATTATAAAACCGACCTGGTTTCACAACTTCGGACTATGTTTGAAGTCGTGGAATTGCGTGAAACGACAAAAGCCGGAGATGCGACCGCATGGGCAAAAGAGGCATCGGAAAAAGGCTATGATGCCGTTTTTTCCATGGGTGGAGACGGGACTCTCAATGAGACCGTAAACGGGTTGGCCCGGGCCGGACAAGCTGTTAATTTCGGCTTTATTCCCCTTGGTACGGTAAATGACCTGGCCAGGGCTCTTCATATTCCTTTGCAGCCGGAAGAAGCTATTGCCGCATTAAAGGATTCAAAGCTTGTAAAAGTGGATATAGCCAAAGTTAACGACCGCTATTTTGTCAATACGATAGCTGCCGGCGCCATGCCTGAAGCGGTCGGTAATGTATCAATTGAGCAGAAGACGCGTCTGGGGCCTATGGCCTATTTCCTGACAGGCATTAAAGCATTGCAGTCACGGGAAACATCTCTCTTTAAGATCGAGTCCGAATTAGGTGTGGAAGTGCGGCGATCGCCGCTGATCGTGGCCATGCTGACAAACTCTGTAGGCAGTTTTAATAATATCGCCCCTCTGGCTAAAGTCGACGACGGCACTATTTGGTTGGCTGTTTTTAAGGAATTCAACTATCTCGACATCCTAAAAATTATTCCGGAGATCCTTGCGGGCCTTCCGATCAACTCGGAGTATATGACGTTACAGCAGGTGAAAAAGGTTAGAATTTCCGTTGTAGACGATGAAAAATTAACAACTAACATGGACGGCGACAAGGGGCCGGATTTTCCGTTAGAATTAACAGTGCTGCCGTCATTTCTAACCGTGTATGTCCCGCGTAAGGTGACATCTACCGGGTTCAGTCCGGTTGTTGTACCTAAAGAGCTTTTTCACGGATAAGCACGGATAAGAAGGGTCGGTAGCTGCGGCAGTATTCTTGCAACAAAAAAATCCGCAAAGATAGTCTTTGCGGATTTTATAGATTTTATAACAAATGTTGGGGTTGGCAACGAAGGAAGTTGACTTCAGTATTCTTTTTTTGCAAAACAAAAGCATATGAAACTCGCATGCTTTACAATAAAAGTGTCTAGTCCTAAAGAAAGGATGCGAACTCATATGCTCACTACTAATTATATAGAATCTTTTTTCCATATAAAAGAGGAATATATTACCGGATGTTACCAAACCGATGAGGGACTTGTTTATGAAGTGCAGCTTCCGGGTACAATCCGCACGTGTCCGTATTGCAGACAGGACACGACTCATATAAAGGACTATCACATTCGTGCCGTTACCCAGGGGACTATTCATAGAATACCTGTTAACGTTAAATACAACCAACGCCCATGTTGTAGGCGATCGATACCCTATTGCCGCTTGATGGACAGGGTGGTAGAGTGGGTCAGAAAACGTGAGAAGAAGAAACTCGTGACCCATTCAGGCATGGTAAAGAGTAATAAACGGGTGCTCATGAAACATCCCAACCGGTTAACAGTGCAAGAGCTGATTAAGTTGGAAGAAATACTGCGAGTATCCGATGATTTACGAAACGCGTATCGACTTAATCTTACATTTAGAAAAGCATTCAGGGTGTGGGGAAAAGAGCGTGTTTTGGCTTGTATCGACAGGCGGCCGGTCTTGGTTAAAGAGGCTGATTTACCCGAATTCAAGAACTTCTTTATATCGTTTGTTTCGTGGAAAGAAGAGATAATGAATGCATTTTCATTACCGTATTCCAATGGCTATACAGAGAGGTGCAACAATACAATTAAAGTATTAAAACGACTCAGTTATGGACTCCGGCATTTTGAATGCTTTCGAGTACGTATTCTATTGTTGAGCAAAAAGAATGGCACCGACCGCTGCCGTGATCAATGCCGGGAAAGACTTGCCGGGTATCATACCCAACATTTGTAAAAGGGCCAATAAAAAAGACGTATGACTATATAGCCATACGTCTTAATCATTTTAGTACTTTTGTTGGAATGCAGCGAATCCCGGATATACGGCACTGTCGCCGAGTTCGTCTTCAATGCGAAGCAGTCTGTTGTATTTAGCGACCCGTTCACTTCGGTTGGGAGCACCCGTTTTTATCTGATCCGCGTTTAAAGCGACGGCGAGGTCGGCAATCGACGTGTCTTCCGTTTCACCGGAGCGGTGCGATATGATTGTTGTATATCCTGCATGATGCGCCAGTTTTATAGTGTCAAGTGTTTCCGTGAGGGATCCGATCTGGTTGAGTTTGATGAGAATAGAGTTGGCACTGCCTTGCGTAATACCGCGGGAGAGCCGTTTTGTGTTTGTGACGAAGAGATCGTCGCCGACAAGCTGTATTTTATTGCCGAGCGCTTTGGTCATAGCTTGCCAGCCGTCCCAGTCTTCTTCATCCAAACCGTCTTCAATGGAGCAGATCGGGTATTTTTCAATAAGAGATTTCCAATGCTCAATGAGTTCTGCAGATGTATATTTTTTACCGCATTTCGGTAATATATATTCTCCTGTCTTAGTGCCTTTCCATTCACTTGAAGCGGCGTCAATGGCTAAAACGAAATCTGTGCCCGGTTTGTAACCGGCTTTTTCAACCGCGGCGAGAATGTACCGGATTGCGTCCTCATCGCTTGAGAGATCAGGCGCAAAACCGCCTTCGTCACCGACGGATGTAGCGAGCCCTTTTTCTTTTAATAAGCCTGAAAGGGTGTGGAATACTTCCGTACACCAACGGAGTCCTTCACGGAAGGTCGGAGCGCCGGCGGGCATGATCATAAACTCTTGTACATCCACAGTATTTGCCGCGTGGGCGCCGCCGTTCAGAATATTCATCATCGGTACGGGGAGCCGATTACCGCTGATGCCGCCGATGTAGCGATAAAGAGGAAGCTCCAGGGCGTTCGCGGCTGCCTGAGCCGTAGCCAGGGATACTGCCAAAATGGCGTTGGCGCCGAGTCTTGACTTATCCTTCGTTCCGTCGGCTGTAAGCATGGCCTTATCAACGGCGTATGCATCAAAGGGATTGGTGCCGATAAGAGCTTTGCGGATATGCGTATTTATATTTTCGACCGCATGAGATACTCCTTTACCGCCGAAACGGGATTTATCGCCGTCGCGAAGCTCCAATGCCTCAAATTGACCGGTAGATGCACCGCTGGGAACCGCCCCCATACCTTTTGTGCCGTCGGAGAGGATAACTTCCGCTTCTACTGTAGGATTGCCGCGAGAGTCGATAATCTCACGGCCTGCGATCATTTCAACTTTAAGTTTCTTCATTCGTAAACATCCTTTCCTTCGTGCCGTAATATAGTATTAATATGATTTCGTAATGTAGGGATCTGACTCTTTTCCGGGTCTTTGCCCGCATAGAGGAGAGTGACATTTTCCGTTTCAAGATGTTTTCTAATGAGCTCGATGAAAGGTGTAAATGCACTGTTTTTATCCAATTCCCTACGGTAAGCGGCAGCAAATTCATCATAATTGATTTCACCGTGATGATAACTTTTCCGTAATTCGGCGGACGGTGCGATTTCTTTGGCCCAACTGTCGAGTCCGGCCGCTTCCTTTTTTATGCCTCGCGGCCAGAGGCGATCAATGAGAATACGAAAGCCGTCAGAGTCCGTCGGTTTTTCGTAAACCCGTTTCCACTGTAATGTGCCCATGGCAATCATCTCCTAGGCAGTAGTATATACTAAAGTTTCCGTTCTGGACAATAAGAATTTATATTTACTCACTCAGACTGTTTTTATAATATTGGCGATCGGCGGCGAGCATGTAATTAAAAAACGGGTACGGCGGAACCGTACCCGTCGGCAGAGAAATTATTCTTTTTCTTCTGCCGTGAACTTTGTCGATAGAACATGATAGATGAAGTAGACGATGGAAAGTACAAAGACGGCTAAACCGAGAAGATCGGCCGTGCTGCTGAAATCTTTGCCGACGAGAGCAAGCGGATCTTCACTGCCGCCCGAAGTAATGGAGAAGACAATAATCATGGCAATGATAACGCCTAACAGGCTTTCACCTACGATGAGGCCTGATGCAAAGAGGACACCACGGTGTTTGCATGCTTCCACATCTTCTTCCACATGATCGGGGCTGCGTTTTTCAGCCCGGGCGTAGAGATGTTTATTAAGAAAATAGCCGATGACGGAACCGATGACCAAGGGAACTTCCAAGGTCGGCGGTAAGTAGATTCCCATGCCTACCGCCAATGGCGGCAAAGCGAGGGATGCCGTGTTTTTCTTTAAGAGGACGTCGACGATGATCGCGACTACGCCGACCCCGATACCGAAGAGGATATAATTCCATTCAAGTTGGGAACTGAAAATACCTTGAGCGATTGTCGTCATCAAGGTTGCCTGAGGAGCGGCCAAAGCCTGACTCGGATCCATGGAAGCACGAGGCATAGCGCCCGTGAACCCGTATGCCTGATAAAGCAGATTCAATACGGGAGCAATAGCGAAAGCGCCGATAACGGAGCCGAGAATGAGAGCAACCTGCTGTTTCCACGGCGTTGCCCCGACGATGAAACCGGTTTTTAAATCCTGGAGGTTATCGTTAGAAATAGAGGCAATGCTGACAATAACGCTTGTAATAAAGATGGCTAAAGCCGTTGCAAATTTCGTGCCTTCTGCCGTTTCGAAGATGCCGAAGGATTGACCGACACCGAGAACGACGAGGGATGAAACGATAATACCGAGGATCCCGATACCCGAAATCGGGCTGGCGGATGTACCGATGAGACCGGCCATGTAACCGCAGGCGGCTGCTACAAAGAAGCCCATGAGAACGGCGACGACAATGCCGATGACGATATATATAAGCGTCACCGTGCCGGGCAAACCCGCTTCCGCGACGAAGGTGTAGAATGTAAAGAAGAGGCCGGCAAGGATAGCGAGGAAAACGAGGCCTACCGATTTGGGACTCATGTCGATATCCGTATGATGAAGCGCTTTCTTTTCCGCCGAGTCATTCTCGCGGATGGCGCTGATCGACATTTTGATACCGTCGATAACGGGCCCCAAGAGTTTGATCAATGTCCAAATTGCGGCGATACCGATGGTTCCGGCACCGATAAAACGTACTTTTTGAGCCCAGACGGTTTTAGCAAATGCGGCGGCTGCCTGGCCTTCGGCCGGCGAGAGGACCGATGTCAAATAAGGAACGAAGATGGCCCAAGCCAGTACTGTACCGACTAAAATAGCCATACCGCTGGCAATACCGATAAGGTAGCCCGCACCGAGAAGAGCCATGGAAAAGCCCAGGGGGATCTGTGTGGTGGCTCTGCCGAAAGAAAGCCAATAACTGAATTCGGATGAAAGAATATGAAAACCGTTAGCACAGAGACCGATAATACCGGCGAGAGCCGTACCCTGTACAATATCCCTCATGCCCGTACTCTTTTTTTTGTCGGTTGTCACTTCTTCGTGGGAGGCGGAGCCGACTTTCAGGATTTCAGCCGCAGCGAGGCCTTCCGGGTAAGGAAGGTCGCTGTGTACGACCATGGCGCGACGTAAAGGAATGGTAAACAGTACGCCGAGAGAACCGCCGCAGGCACAGAGGATCATGGTTTGCCAGAAGGGAAAGCCCTGCCAGTAACCGATCATCAAAAGACCCGGGAGAATAAAAATAATAGCCGACAACGTACCGGCAGCGGAGGCCTGTGTTTGGACCATGTTATTTTCCAGTATGTTCGAGTCTTTGAACATGCGCAAAATAGCCATGGAGATAACGGCGGCCGGAATAGATGATGAGAACGTTAAGCCGACTTTCAGCCCCAGATATACATTAGAGGCCGTGAAGATGACCGTAATAAGCATCCCCAGGAACATACCCCTGAAGGTTAATTCCGGAAGGGACGGGTATACGGTCTGCTCAGTGTTTGAAACCATATAGTTTCCTCCTTTTAATTGTGTGCGAAAGCAACGCCTTTTGCACCTTAATTTACAAACAGTATACTATATTGTTTGTTTTTTTGTCACCATTTTGCGAATAAAGTATCGTTGTTGTCTGTTCTTTGCCGAGTAAGACGCGCTTTTTTAAGACGTACTCCGGTGACCGTGTTATAATAATACCAATAGAATTAGGAAGTAGTGCCACTATTGCTCTGAGGAGGTTCTGTTATGACAAAGGAAGACATTATTGCCGGCGTTTTAAAGGAATTTGAAGGTCTTGCCGGACATCCCCGGCCGTCTCATCATGAAAAAGAAGTAAGCGATTATATTGTCGGTCGTCTTGCCGAACTCGGTGTTACGGCGAGACAGGATGACGTGTATAATATCATCGCCGATGTACCGGCTACACCAGGATATGAAAATGCGCCCGTAACCGTATTGCAAGGTCATATGGATATGGTTTGTGTATCTAAACCGGGCGTTGTCTATGATCCCGTAAAGGATCCGATTAAACTTGTCCGCGAAGGAAATATTCTCCGTGCGGACGGTACCAGCCTGGGTGCTGATGACGGCATTGCCGTTGCCGTTTCGCTCTATCTCCTTCAGCAGGAAATCAAGCACGGCCCGTTGCGCCTTATTTTTACGGTTGATGAAGAAACGAATATGACCGGTGCTACGACACTTAGTGCCGACCATGTAAAAGATGCCAAGTATGTCATTAACTGCGATTCCGAATCGATTGATGTTATCTGCGTTGCCTCGGCGGGCAGCTGCCATATGGACTTCAGCCGTACTCTTCATCGGCAGGTTCCCGGCGGTGATGCTGCCGTAGTTGTCCGTGTACACGGACTTTTAGGCGGACATTCCGGTGAAGTTATTAACGAAGGCCGTGCTAATGCAATTAAGTCCGTGGCTGCGGTATTACGTCGCCTTGCCGACAAGGGGATTGAGTACGCTCTGGCGGATTATACCGGAGGCGTTGCGGCGAATGCTATTCCGTCCGATGCGGCGGCGACAATCGTTGTCCGGAAAGAAGACGGCCCTGTTGTTGAAGCGACGGTACAGGAAGCGGCAAAAGAATTCCGCCTTATATACGGCGATTTCGAACAGCAAGCCGTGTTTGAAGCAACTGCGGCGGAAGTTCCGGCAACCGTATTTTCCAAAGAAGATACGGAAGCTGTTGTCGATGTCATTAACCTGCTTCACTCAGGCGTTTTTGCCATGAATCGCTCAATTCCGACCTTGCCCGATCTTTCAGCCAGTCTGGGCACGATTACGACGACGGAAAAGACGCTGTCTTTTCAATATTTCCCCCGATCCTCCAGTGATGCTCGCTTACGCGACTTCCTTCTGACCATGCCTGTCGTTGCTAAACGGACCGGCACAGAAGTGCATATGGGTACCCCCATGCCTGCTTGGACAGAAAACACGCATAGTAAATTACGGTCTCTCATGGCTGACGTATATAAAAAAGTAATGAATAAAGAGGCGCGTATTGAAGCCATGCACGGCGGTCTGGAAACGGGATTCCTTTATGCTCTGAATCCGGAACTTGATATTGTTTCCGTCGGACCGGAAACTCACGATATACACAGTGCCGACGAATGTGTTGAACTTGATACGGTAGCCCAGCTCGTCACGGTTATTGGCGGTACGTTGGAAAAATTGGCTGAGCTTAAATAAGCCGGTTGTAACAATTTCATAAATTTTGAGAGTGGTACTTTTTTTAGTGCCACCTGCTCGAAAGAGGGGGAATGCCTTTGTTATCGCATTCTCCCTTTTTATGTACTTTTCCGGTGAACTTTCCCGGAGAACGAAGCTTCCGAAATTTCCTTGTGGCGCCGATTTTTTTTAGATACAATGATTTTAAAGAATGCATACATTATTATGCTATAGTGGAACGTTATATGCGATGTATGTTTTTACAAATATAAAGGAGTGAATTAAATGACTGGAAAGAAAATTTTTAAGACAATGGACGGTAACGAAGCGGCGGCTCACATTGCCTATGCTTTTACGGAAGTCGCGCCTATCTTCCCGATTACACCGTCTTCGCCTATGGCGGAACATGTTGACGAATGGTCGGCTCACGGCCGCAAAAATCTCTTCGGCGTGCCTGTACTCGTACAAGAAATGCAGTCCGAAAAAGGTGCTGCCGGTACGTTGCACGGCGCGTTGAATGCGGGTGCTTTGACGACAACATTTACATCATCTCAGGGCATGATGATCATGCTTTCAAACATGTTTAAGGTAGCGGGCGAGCTTTTGCCGGCAGTTTTTCATGCCGCATCCCGTACGATTGCATCAAACGGGTACACTATTTTCGCCGGGCACGATGATGTTTTGGCTATGCGCGGCACAGGTATCTGTATGATGGCTGAATCAAGCGTCCAGGAAGTTATGGACCTTTCTGCTGTTGTGCATGCTACGGCAATCTCCTGTCGTGTGCCTATTATTAACTTTTTTGACGGATTCCGTACATCTCACGAATTACAGAAAATCGAAGTTATCGACTACGAAGATCTTCGTCCTATGCTTGATATGGAAGCGGTTGAAGCATTCCGCAAACGCGGTATGAATCCGGACAATCCGGAAGCCGTCGCTTTCTGCGAGTCTGCTGAAGTTTACATGCAGCACAAAGAATCACTCAACAAGTTCTATGATAAGGTGCCTGAAACGGCGGAAAAGTACATGCAGATGATTCACGAAATTACGGGCCGTGAATATCATCTCTTTAATTACACGGGAGCTCCCGATGCGGAATATGTTATCGTTGCTATCGGTTCCGGCGCACAGACCATTGAAGAAACGGTCAAATACCTGGTTGATAAAGGTGAAAAAGTCGGCTGTATAAACGTTCATATGTTCCGTCCGTGGTCGGAAAAACACTTCCTTGCAGCACTTCCGAAAACGACGAAGAAAATTGCCGTTTTGGAACGTACAAAAGAAACCGGTGCCAACGGTGAACCTATGTATCACAGCGTGGCCGCGTCCTTTGCACGGGCGGACGTACATCCGAAGATTTATAACGGCCGTTACGGTATCGCTTCAAAAGAATTTTTACCTGCTGACGTTATTGCCGCTTTTGACAATCTCAAACAGGATGAACCGAAGAACGACTTTACGCTCAGTATTGTTGATGACGTTACGTTTAAATCCTTGCCGCGCAAGGAAGATGTTCATCTCAACACGAAAGGGCTTAAAGCCTGTAAGTTCTGGGGCTTCGGCTCTGACGGTACAGTCGGCGCAAACAAAAGCGCTATTAAGATTATCGGCGATAACACGGATATGTATGCGCAGGCGTACTTTGCATATGACTCGAAGAAATCCGGCGGTGTAACCGTTTCACACTTGCGGTTCGGCTCCAACCCGATTAATATGCCGTACCTCGTAAACAGTGCCGATTTCATCGCCTGCCACAGGCAGTCCTATGTTTATGGTTATGACCTCCTCCGCGGCATCAAGAAGGGCGGTACCTTCCTTTTGAATACGGTCTGGAAACCGGAAGAATTGGAAGAAAAATTACCGGCACAGTTGAAACGCTCTCTCGCTAAGAACGACGTGCAGTTCTATATCCTTGACGGTGTAGGGATTGCGCAGTCCATCGGTTTGGGCGGCCGTATCAACATGATCATGCAGTCGGCATTCTTCAAGCTTTCTGAAGTTATTCCGGTTGACCTCGCTATTTCGAAGTTAAAAGAAGCGGTTGTCAAGTCATACGGCAAGAAAGGTCAGGAAGTTGTTAACAAGAACTATGCGGCTATCGACGAAGGCCTTAAAAATATCGTCAAAATCGATGTTCCCGCAGCTTGGACCGAAGCGGCGGACGAAGAAGCGGACTTGTCCAGGCATTCGGACTTCTATAAGGAATTTGCTCTTCCGACAAATCGTCTTGAAGGCGACGACCTTCCGGTCAGTGCTTTTGACGGCCGTGAAGACGGCCACTGGCCGACCGGTACGGCTGCTGAAGAAAAACGCGGCGTTGCCATGTTCGTACCGAGCTGGGATGCGGAAAAATGTATCGGTTGTAACCAGTGCTCTTTCGTATGTCCACATGCGGCGATCCGTCCTTTCCTCCTCACGCCGGAAGAAGCTGCCGGTGCACCGGAAGGGTATACGAATAAAGACATCAGAATAGCTCCGGACTATAAGTACAGTATTGTAGTATCTGTTCTTGATTGCCTCGGCTGCGGCAGCTGTACGCATGTTTGCCCGAAGCAGGCGTTGACAATGAAACCGTTTGACGAAGAAGAGAATAAGTCCGTTATTTGGGATTATGTTATTGATTTGCCGGTTAAACCGAACCCGGGTGACAAATTGACGGTTATCGGCAGTCAGTTTGAACAGCCGTTACTTGAATTTACGGGCGCCTGCGCAGGCTGTGCCGAAACTCCTTATTGTAAGGTTATTACACAACTTTACGGTGATCGCATGATGATTGCCAATGCTCACGGCTGCTCGTCCGTATGGGGCGGCAGTGCGCCGACCTGCGGTTACACAAAAAATGAAAAAGGGCAAGGTCCCGCATGGGCGACGTCCCTCTTTGAAGATAATGCAGAATACGGATTCGGTATGCTCGTAGCTGAAAAAGCGGAACGTAAACTTCTTGCCACCTATGTTGACGCCGCTGTCGAAGTTGCCGGTCCGGAGCTGAAAGAGGCGCTGGTTGAATGGAAAGAAAAGATGAATGAAGGCACCGGTACCCGTGACCGTGCGGCTAAAGTCATTGCGCTTCTGGAAGCTGAAAAAGACGGCAAACCCGCCTTGGAACAGGTGTACAAGATGAAACAGTTCCTCGTTAAGCGGAGTCAGTGGCTTTTCGGCGGTGACGGCTGGGCATACGATATCGGTTACGGCGGCCTGGATCATGTTCTCGCAATGAATGAAGATATTAACGTTCTTGTCTTCGATACGGAAGTATACTCCAACACGGGCGGACAGGCTTCCAAGGCTACACCGACAGCGGCCGTGGCTCAGTTCGCCGCTTCCGGTAAGAAGACGAAGAAAAAAGACCTCGGTTTAATGGAAGCAACATACGGTTATGTATACGTAGCTCAGGTTGCTATGGGCGCCGACAAGAATCAGTTCATGAAAGCGCTTCAGGAAGCGGAGGCATATCCGGGCCCGTCCCTCATCATCGGGTATGCGCCTTGTATCAATCATGGTCTGAAAGTCGGACAAGGCCAGAGTCAGCTTGAACAGAAACGCGCCGTAGAGGCCGGATACTGGCACTTGTGGAGATACAACCCGCTTCTCAAGAAGGAAGGTAAAAACCCGTTCATTCTTGACTCAAAACCGCCTAAAGCTAATTTCAGAGACTTCCTCATGGGCGAAACCCGCTTCTCTTCGCTTTTGCGGACCTTCCCCGACAGTGCGGAAGCGCTCTTTGAAAAGACCGAACAGGATGCAAAAGATCGTTATGAATCGTATGTGGCAATGGAAAAAGCATACGCGACGGATAAATAATCATGATGTAAACGGAAAAGAGACGACAACCGCACGGTTGTCGTCTCTTTTTGTATACCGTTTTTTTAATATCTTAATGAAACCGTTCGCATGCTTTGCAGTATACCGTGAGCATATACATCAGGGCCAGCGGTAAGCCGTCTTTATCGGACAGATAGAACTTCGGGCTGTGATGCGGTGTCGGCTCATGCGTTCCTGACGGATCGGCCAGGCCGAACCAGGCAATGGCGGACGGTTTCTTTTCCGCAAAGTAAGAGAAATCTTCGGCGCCCAAACGCGGAGGAACATGGAGACGCGTGATCCCCAGCTCGTCTGCCGCATCAGCCATAAGAGCAACACAGTTGCCGTTATTGACGACTGCCGGATACCCGTAGACCGTGGATACCTCAATGTTACAGTTATATGCGGCGCAGACGGCGCGGCCGAGCCGTTCGACTTCAGACATCATGAAATCGCGCAGATGTGTGTCAAGTGCGCGTACACAGCCGCCCATGACGGCCTTTTCGGGTATGACGTTGGCTACACCGTCGATACCGCAATGAAGATAGCTGACCGTTATTGTGCAGTTCGCCAAAGGGTCGCATTTTAATGCCGGTATAAGGTTAAGGGACGAAATCAAGTGACTTATCGGCAGAAGCGGATTGTTTGCCGTGTGGGGAAAGCCGCCGTGGCCGCCTTTGCCCGTGATTTTGAAGTCATACGTGCCGACGGCTGCAAAGCGGCTGCCTTCTTCAATGTCGATAGTGCCGACCGGATTTTCAGCATCGACATGAATGGCAAACATGTAGTCGATCTTATCCATAATCCCGTCTTTCACGAGCTGTACGGCACCACCGGGAAGAAACTCTTCGGCCTGCTCAAAGACGAAGTAGACCGTACCCTTGATAAGCTCCCGATGTGCCGCGAGGATTTCGGCGACCGCCAGAAGGACGGCCGTATGCGCGTCGTGACCGCAACCGTGCATGACGCCGGGAGTGATGCTCTTATAAGGGAGCTTATTTTCTTCAACAAGACCGAGGGCGTCAATATCGGCTCGCAGACCGATAGAAGGACCGGGCCGCTCTCCTTTGAGATAACCGACCGTGCTGTTGCCGCTGATGCCTTCAAGCATAGGGATACCCGCTTTTATAAGAGCATCGCGTATCCACCGGGCCGTTTTTTCTTCTTGAAAGGAAAGTTCCGGATGGGCGTGCAAGTAACGTCTGTTTTCAACTACTTTATTTCCGTATCGGCTAACCAGTTCTTGTATGTGCTTGTTCATGCCTGTTACCTCCGCATTGTAGTGATACGCTGTTTACCGTCATAATGTTTCAGGGAATATATTAAGGAGTGTGCAATGATAATAAATGTATATATTCCTGTTGGAATTTTCTTGTCTCAAGTGATTTTTTTCAGTCAGAATAAATATTTCGTATCATAACTGATATCCATGAATTGGCTTATGATTTCATCATCAAATCCGTGTTCCTGAGATTTACCTTTAAGCGCTGTGCCGAATTTCAACTGCATTTTCTTCCGTGAATTTACGGGCGGTTCATAATTGATGCGCAATTGGCGGGCCGCTTCGGAACGACTCTCCACATGAGTATATATACCGTTTTCGAAGGACAGCTCAAATACCGTTTTGAAGGCATGAGGGAGTTGAAACCCGAAAGGCATGAAATATTCATGAATAAAATCATAGGCAATGAGAAAGGAACCCGTATAAGTTAAAGACAGGTTTAAATTATATTGCAGATCACCTGCAGGTGAATGGAAAGAAACCGGTTCGACTCCGTAGAGTGCAGGCGCCGGCTCATCGCCGTTATTAGTGAAAAGACGGGAAAGAATAAGTTGCTTACCGTCCGATAATGTATAAATGGCGGACCAGCCGCGAATACATGATTCATCAAACATGGTCGGCCGAATGGGAACATCTTTTATAGAAAAGAGTTCTTCCGGCCTTTCTATGGCGACAATACTGTATTTACGGTCGTTAAAGTTAAACCCGTCAAAAAATTGAGCGCGCATGTATGCCTCCTGTAAGGGATAATAGCAGTGATTTACGTGGTTTTGGCAGCATCGGGATATATCAAAGCCCATTTATCATCGCAGAGACTTTTTATACGAAAACGATTCGCGTGTCTCTGATTGAGTCGCTGCAACGGTTGTGAAATACAGTCTGTTTTTAAAGTATCGCCGCGCTTTTCCGTCTGCGGAGGTACTCCGGTTATAAGGACTGATCCTTCCATTGTTCACATCTTACACATTCTTTCTGTTTTTGTCCATATAAACCGTACAGCGCAGGCATTTTTCCTTGCCAGTGAGAGCTGTATAGGGGTACAATAAACTCGTACATGACTGGAGTTCTATATCGATTTGAGGGGGTCACTTGATGCAATCCATCCGTCGTTTATATGTTGCCAAAAGGCGTGCTTTTGCTGATGAAGCAAGGCGTATGCTTACGGATTTAAAAGAAAATTTATTAATCCGCGGGCTGAAGGATGTCCGGCTTTATAACCGTTATGATGTGAGCGGTCTTGATGACAAGACGTTTGCCGCGGCAAAAGATATGATTTTCTCTGAACCGCCTGTTGACACTGTTTACAGTGAACTGCCCGGAGACGGCGCCGATATGATCCTGGCAATCGAATATTTGCCGGGACAGTATGATCAGCGCGCCGATTCGGCGATGCAGTGTTTGCAAATGTTGACGATGCAAAATGATGCCGTTGTGCGTACGGCGCGTGTGTTTGTCTTTACGGGGGTCTTGTCGCCTGACGATAAAGAAGCTATTAAACGGTATTGCATTAATCCGGTTGAAGCGCGTGAAGCGTCTCTTGATGAGGCGAAAACACTGGAAATGACTTGGAAGCAACCGGCTGATGTGGCATATATCAATGGGTTTACGGCTATGTCCGAGACGGAGTTGGCGGCGTTGCGCGTCCGTCTCAATTTAGCGATGAGTTTTGCCGATTTGGTCTTTTGCCGGAGCTATTTCCGGGATGAAGAAAAACGAGACCCGACGATTACGGAAATTCGCGTTATTGATACATACTGGTCCGACCATTGCCGGCATACGACTTTCATGACAGAGCTGACGAATATTAAGTTTGAAGACGGACCTTTTGCCGGGCCGGTACGGCGTGCCTATGAGGCATATAAAACAACGCGTGAAACATTGCGGCTTAAAAAGCCGCAGACTTTGATGGATATGGCGACTGTGGCGGTGAAAGAGTTAAAAGCTGCCGGTAAGCTTACGGATCTGGATGAATCGGAAGAAATTAACGCCTGCACGATTGTTGTTCCCGTTGAAGTAGACGGTAAGGAAGAGGAATGGCTCCTCCTCTTTAAGAACGAAACACACAATCACCCGACGGAGATTGAACCGTTCGGTGGCGCGGCCACTTGCCTTGGCGGGTGTATCCGCGATCCTTTAAGCGGCCGTGCCTATGTATATCAGGCTATGCGTGTCACCGGCTCGGGCGATCCCCGTCAGGCCGTAAAAGATACGATTCCCGGTAAATTGCCGCAGCGTACGATAACGACAGGTGCCGCTAAAGGGTATAGCTCGTACGGCAATCAGATCGGTTTGGCTACAGGAGAAGTAAAAGAATACTATCACTCCGGATTTTTGGCTAAACGTATGGAAATAGGCGCGGTTCTCGGTGCGGCGCCGCGCGGCAATGTTGTGCGTGAAGCGCCGCGGCCCGGCGATGTCATCATCCTTCTCGGCGGCAAAACCGGACGTGACGGTATGGGCGGTGCCACGGGTTCGTCGAAGAAGCATACCCTTACGTCACTTGAAACGAGCGGTGCCGAGGTGCAGAAGGGAAATGCACTGACAGAACGTAAAATTCAGCGTCTCTTCCGTCGTTCTGAAGTAACGACACTCATCAAACGGTGCAATGATTTCGGCGCCGGCGGTGTATCCGTTGCTATCGGTGAATTAACGGACGGTCTCGATATCAATCTTGATGCGGTCCCGAAAAAATATGAAGGCCTTGACGGTACGGAATTGGCTATTTCCGAGTCCCAAGAACGTATGGCTGTCGTCATAGCGCCTGAAAATGTGGACACATTCATGTCATATGCGGCGGAAGAAAATCTGGAAGCGACGATTATTGCCTCCGCTACCGCTTCGCAGCGGCTGATCATGCATTGGCGCGGTGATAAAATTGTTAATCTTTCTCGTGCTTTTCTTGATACAAACGGCGTCATGCAGCAGCGTGAGGCTTATGTAACGGCACCGCAGGGCAACAGCTTTTTTGCGCCTAAAGGCGTGAAGGACGTTAAACAGATGTTCATTGATGTGATGGGAACTCTCAATATCGCGTCCGAACAAGGCTTAGCCGAATGTTTTGACAGTACTGTCGGTGCCCGTACGGTATTGATGCCCTTTGGCGGTAAATATCAGAAGACGCCGGTTGAAGGTATGGTAGCGCGTATACCTGTAGATGTCGGTTCTACGACGGAGACGGCAAGTATTTTCACACACGGGTACGATCCCGATCTGGCTCTGTGGAGTCCTTTCCACGGCGCCTTGTATGCAGTAGTCCAGTCCGTGGCGAAGCTGGTTGCTCTCGGCGGTGACCGTAAAAGGGCGTACTTAACGTTTCAGGAGTTTTTCCAGAGTCTCGGTACGGAGGTTAACGCGTGGGGGAAACCTGTAGCTGCACTCTTAGGTGCTTATACGGCGCAACGGGAGCTGCAAATTGCCGCAATCGGCGGCAAGGACAGTATGAGCGGTACCTTCGAAAACCTGACCGTACCGCCGACACTTGTATCCTTTGCCGTGGTTACGGAAAAAGCAAAAAATGTGATCTCTCCCGAATTTAAGGCCGCCGGAGATGCCGTCATTCTCCTTGATGTACCGCATGACGATGACGATGTTATTGATTGGGTTATATTTAAAGACCAATGCGATTTCCTTCATGAACAAATTCTTTCCGGCAAAGTAAAGGCCGCCCGTGCTGTGGGACAAGGCGGCGTAGCGGCCGCGCTTGCACAGATGGCATTCGGCAACGGGATCGGTTTTATGACGGCAGCCGATATTGCGGCAGCGGATCTCTTCGCTCTTCGCTACGGCGCATTTGTCGTCGAAACGGATTGTGAAACGGCAAAGACATGGACAGCGCATGCGTACAGAACCGTTGTCGCGACGACAACGACGACTGACGCAGCAATTGTCGGAAATGTTCACATCGCCCTGGATGAGTTGCTGCAAGCCTGGGAGAAACCGCTTGCCAAAATATTCCCTGTTCAGAGTACCGCTGTAACAGGCAGTGCCGAGCTGCCTGTTTTCACGACTTACGGTCCGAAACGAAGTGAATCTTTCGGTAAACCGCGCGTCTTTATTCCCGTTTACCCGGGGACGAACTGCGAATATGATTCGGCGGCCGCCTTTGAAGCTGCCGGTGCCGTAACGGATACGTTTGTCTTGCGTAACGAAACACCACAGGCATTGATGACCTCTATTGCAGAAATGGAAAAACGTATTGCCCGGGCGCAGATCATAATGTTTCCCGGCGGTTTCAGTGCCGGTGATGAACCGGAAGGGTCAGGTAAATTTATTGCTACCCTCTTCCGTAATCCCGTTCTTGCCCAAGCGTTGGAAGACCTCCTTTATAAACGGGACGGTTTGGTTCTCGGGATTTGCAACGGTTTTCAGGCGCTCATTAAACTGGGCCTCTTGCCGTACGGCCATATTCAGCCTCTTAATGCGTACAGCCCGACCCTTACATATAATACAATCGGCCGTCATCTTTCGCGCATGGTCGATACAAAGATCGTATCCGTTATGTCCCCCTGGTTCAGTAATGCAAAGACGGGGGATATACACACCCTTGCCGTTTCACACGGCGAAGGGCGCTTTGTTGCTTCGGTGGAACAGATTTATGAACTTGCCGCTAAGGGGCAGATTGCAACACAATATGTTGCTCCCGACGGGGCGGCGACATACGACAGTATGTATAATCCTAACCAGTCCGTCATGGCTGTAGAAGGGATTACCAGTCCCGACGGGCGTGTTTTCGGCAAAATGGCTCATACGGAGCGTTATACAGGGGAAACATCCTTCAAAAATATTTCCGGTAACAAGATGCAGCCTATCTTTGCGGCGGGGGTAGCATATTTTGAATAAAAGGCATACTTAGAAATAAAGGAGAGCGGATATGTATAAAACACGGAAAACAGTTATTGTCGGAGCCGGTCATGTCGGTTCGCATGTAGCATTGGCGCTTATTCAGGCAGGAGAAGCGAACGATATTGTTCTTATTGATATTGATAAAGATAAAGCTGTCGGGCAGGCATATGATCTGGATGACGCCGTTACAGGTGCCGCCTGCGGCCGTGATTCGACCGTTCGTGCCGGTGGATATGAAGAACTTAATGATGCGGATATTCTTGTCATGGCCTTCGGCCGCAGCCGTAAACCCGGTGAAACGCGGCTTGATATGTTTGATGACTCCATCCGTATGGCGGACGAGGTCATTGCTCATCTGAAAAAAGTCGATTTTCGCGGCATTATGCTCAGTATATCCAACCCGGCCGATATTATTTGCGAATACATCCGCCGCCGCATGAATTGGGACTGGCAGCGCTGCTTTTGTACCGGCACGAGTCTCGAAACGTACCGGCTTTTGCGCATTATTGGCAATCTGACAGGCTATTCCCGTCATTCCATTCAGGGGTTCTGCCTCGGTGAACACGGTAATTCCAGCTTTATTGCCTGGTCAACCGTTCGCATTAACGGCCGGCCTTTTTTAGAATTCATTAAAGACAAAAATGAGCTGAGCAATGTGGATCCGGAGGAGTTACAGACACAGGTCAAGCGTGCCGGTGACCTAGAAGTGGACTTTAAAGGCTGCACCGAATTCGGGATTGCCAATGCGGCACTTATGATTATTCGTGCCGTCCTGCATGATCAAAAGCTCATTTGGCCCTGCTCGACAGTTCTCACAGGACAATATGGTGAAAAAAATGTTGTAGCCGGCGTGCCTTGCGTTCTCGGTAAAAACGGTATTGAAGAAATTCTGGAGGTGCCTCTTTTGCCGGAAGAACAGGAAAAGTTCCACACATCATGCAATATTATTCGTTCGTTCCTGGAACGGGCGGAAATGATGACTCGCTAAATAAAAAATGATTTATGGCAATTTTCAGTAAACCTGTTCAAAGTTTCCGATTTTTGCTATAATAAAACGGATAAGCTCATAACTTCGGTTATGAGCTGCTGTTTTTGCTTATGAATAATTTATTAATTGAGGTGACATTGTGGACGAACAGCAATTTGATAAAGTGTTGCCCGTGTGCTTAGAAAATGAAATGCAGAATTCGTATATTGATTACGCTATGAGCGTTATCATTACGCGTGCTTTGCCTGATGTGCGTGACGGGTTAAAACCCGTACATCGCCGTATTTTATATGCTATGCACGAAGCCGGTATGACACCGAATAAACCGTATAAGAAATCGGCCCGTATTGTCGGTGAAGTTTTGGGTAAATATCATCCCCACGGCGACAGCTCGGTATATGATGCAACAGTTCGCTTAGCTCAGGATTTTTCGACACGATATCCTCTTGTTGACGGCCACGGCAACTTCGGTTCTGTCGACGGCGACTCGGCGGCGGCCATGCGTTATACGGAAGTTCGTATGGCTAAGATTACCGGAGAAATGTTGGCTGACATCGATAAGGAAACAGTCGATTTTATGCCCAACTATGACGGATCTCTCCAGGAGCCGACGGTACTTCCCGCGAAAATCCCCAATCTTCTTGTCAACGGCTCGGCCGGTATTGCCGTCGGCATGGCGACCAACATTCCGCCTCATAATTTAGGTGAAGTTATTGACGGCCTCGTCATGATGATCGATGACCCTGAAGTGCCGCTTGAACGGTTGATGACGAAAATCCAGGGGCCCGATTTCCCGACAGGGGCGAAGATACTCGGCCGCGAAGGGATTGTAAAGGCCTATTCAACAGGACGCGGCAGCGTGAAAATGCGTTCCTGTGCAGAAATCGAACCGATGTCCAAGGGGAAAAATCGCATTGTCGTTACGGAAATCCCTTATCAGGTCAATAAGGCCCGCGTTATCGAAAGCATTGCCGAGTTATCGCGTAATAAGGATATTGACGGTATTACGGCGTTACGTGATGAATCGGACCGTAAGGGCATGCGTATTGTCATCGAATTGCGTGCCGATGTCAATCCCGATATTATTCTCAACAAATTGTACAAGCATACACAGCTGCAGGAAACGTTCGGCGTTATTATGCTGGCCCTTGTGGACGGGCATCCGCGTGTTCTTACGTTGCGAGAAGTATTGGCATACTACCTGGGACACCGTAAGATTACCGTTACCCGTCGCTGTCAGTTTGAATTGGACAAGGCCTTGGCGCGGGCACATATTCTGGAAGGTCTGCTTATAGCGCTTGACCATATTGATGAGGTTATCAGGACGATTCGTGAATCGGCGACGGACGAAATTGCGAAAAAGGCCTTGATGAGCAGATTCGATCTCAGTGAAAAACAAGCAATTGCCATTCTGGATATGCGTCTCCGCCGGTTAACCGGGCTGGAACGTGATAAAATCCAGGAAGAATATGCCGAATTGGAAAAAACGATTGCTTATTTACGCAGCATCCTGGCTGATGAGCATAAATTGATGGGTATCATTAAAGACGAACTTCTCGAAACGAAGAAAAAATATACGGATAAACGCCGCACTGTGATTGAAACGGATACGTCCGAACTCAATGTGGAGGATCTTATTCCGAATGAACGCATGGTACTCACGTTGACCCGCCGCGGTTACATCAAACGTATTAATGCCAATGTGTATCACACGCAGAATAAAGGCGGTCGCGGCATCAAGGGGATGACGACGAAGGACGAAGATGCGGTAAATCATCTGCTTTATACGTCGGCTCACAATACAGTTCTCTTCTTCACGAATTTCGGCCGCGTCTATCGCCTCAAATCATATGAAATTCCCGAAGCGAACAGTCGTAATTCAAAGGGAATTGCGGCTATCAACCTTTTGCCCCTGTCACAGGGTGAAAAAGTCAATGCTCTTATTGATATCGACCAAGTCGATCCGCAGGCCAATCTTTTCATGGCGACGGAAAAAGGTCTTGTCAAGAAGACGGCTCTTCATGAATTCCGCAATGTTCGGCGTAACGGCCTCATTGCCATTTCTCTCGTCGACGGGGATCACTTAGCAAAGGTGCGCATGACCAAGGGAAATCAGAATATCATTTTGGCGACGAAGCAGGGCATGGCGATTTGTTTCAGCGAAACGGATGTGCGGCCCATGGGCAGAAATACGCGCGGCGTGCGGGGGATCAGTCTTGCCAAAGATGACATTGTTATCGGTGCGGATATTCTTGCTCCCGATTCGCAGGTCCTTACGGTCAGTGAAGAAGGGTTCGGTAAACGCAATAATGTTGATGCGTATAAGGTGCAGTTCCGCGGCGGTAAAGGAGTGAAAAACTTTAAGATTACCGAAAAGACGGGCGTCATCGTCGGCGTCGAAGTTGTTCGCGATACGCAGGAATTGATTCTCATTACATCAAACGGCATTGTTATCCGGACGGATATTGAAAGTATCGGTATCAAAAAGGGACGCAATACGTCGGGAGTAAAAATTCAGAAGCTTGAAGAAAATGATAAGGTGGCGGCGCTGGATACAATTTCTGTTGAGGGCAACGATGATGAGAAAGTGCAGGGTACGTTGCTGTAGTATAAAATAAACGCCGGGACGGGTAACAGCGGCTTATGAGTATAAAGAAGAAGCGCCTTAAAACGTCAAGTTTTAAGGCGCTCCTTTTTGCTTTACAAATAATGTATTGTAGCGTAAAATCGAAAAAAGACTTTTATTACGAAGAGATTAGCCGATGGAGGAGCAATTTATGAAATACAGAATTTCACGAGTGCTTGAACAGGTACAGAGCGGCAGCTACTTGAAAGATGAGGGAGCAGTCCTGGCCGATGATGTTATTGATTGCTCATTGGGCGTTAATCCCTACGGGGTAACACCGACACTGACCAAGGAGGTGTATCTGGAGACCTTTGGTGATCTCAGCCGATATCCGGATTATCCGTATGGTACCGATTGCCGGAAAATTTGTGAATATTTTTCTGATTTGGCGGCGTTGTCTCCCCGGCAAATCAGTATGCAGTCGGGGTCGATGTCGGCGTTGTGCACTATTAATTATATTTTTTTGGAAGAAAATACGCATGTCCTGATTCCGGAACCTTGTTTTTCTTCTTATGTATCTCATGCGCGGCTCTGCGGTGCAGTGATTGATGCGGTACCGCTTTCAGAAACGGAGCGGTTTGCTTTCAGTCCGGAACGCTATATAGAGGCTCTTCATCCGTCTCAGAGGCTGGCATATCTGGATAATCCCAATAACCCTACGGGTCAATATATAGATCTGGGAACGTTGCGTCGGATATTGACGGCTGCGGAAGAAAAGAACATTGTTGTTATTGTTGATGAAGCATACGGCGATTTTTTAGACAAGCGCTGCTCCGCTGTCTCTTTGATTCCGGAATTTGATAATCTTCTGGTCGTCAGATCTTTTTCCAAGGCTTTCGGCCTGGGCGGCCTGAGGGCCGGCTATATCGTTATGCCGGAAGATCTGATATCCGTGATCAATAAGAATTCGGGCGAAATGAACCTCAATTCTGTTGCCAGCAGGCTGGTGCCGCACGTTTTGGCTCATCCGGAGTTTTTGGAGGAATCTCGAACCCGTATCCGGACTAATAAAAATGAATTGATCCGAACGCTGCGGCATATACAGGTATCGGTAACTGCGGACGAGGTGCCGATTGCATTGTACTATACAAAGAAAGATATAGATTTGGGCGAGATTTTTTTAAAACACGGTATTCGTGTAGAGAACGGGCCGGATTTTCCCGGTCTGACTAAACGGCATTTACGTTTGCGTGTCCCCTCAGATACGACCGAGTTGCTGCAGAGACTCAATGTAATTGAATCGGAATTAAATCAACGTTAGGAGGAAATAGCATGGAAAACAGGACGCAGGCTGTGAGTATACGTAATCTTATTGTTTTCGCCGGCGCATATTGTGCTTTTACAATCGGTTCCGGATACGCAACGGGACAGGAGATAATGCAGTTCTTCTGTGCTTTCGGTCCGGAGGGCCTGATCGGGTGTTTTGTCAGTATGGTTTTATTTGCAGTTTTGGGCGGGGCCCTTATGCAAAAGGGGTATGATTTAAAATTAAAATACCAGACGCAGGTTTTCCGGTATTATTGCGGCACATATATCGGTATTTTTCTGGAATGGGTGACCGTTATTTTTCTTTTCGGCGTGGTTTCCATTATGATAGCCGGCACCGGAGCCATGACTTCCGAATATTACGGATTGTCTAAAGAAATAGGCAGTATAGGCATGACGGTGCTTTGCGTGGCTTCCATTTTGTTGGGATTGATGCGATTGGCTGATATTATCGGGTCCATCGGCCCGGTTATCATTGTTTTTTCTATTCTTGTCGGCATACTGACGATGCTGAATGCGTCCGGTGCATGGGCGCAGAACTGGCAGGTCCTGTATGAATTAAGAGCTACCGGGTCATGGTGGTTTGCTCGCTATGCCGTTCTTGATTCGGCGTGGTTCAGCGGTGTTTTATACGCTTCCTGCATGGTTTTCGGAGGTATTCCTTTTCTTACCGGTCTGGGCAGTAAAGCCAATTCCCGTAAAGAAGCGTTTTGGGGCGGATTTCTTGGTGGCGTGGCTATTATCCTGGCAGCCGGTATCTTGGTGGCGGCTATGTTGTACTTCCCTGAAGAGATAGCCGCGTTACAGGTGCCTAATTTATTTTTAGTACAACAATTTGCACCGGTTCTGGCCGCGGTTTTTTCTGTAATTCTCCTTCTGGGTATATACAGCACTGCCGCCCCTATGTTCTGGGTGGTCATTAATAAATTGGAACAATGGATTCCCAATAAAAATGTTAAGATATTTGTCACGCTTGTGCTGGGCATTATCGCTTACTTCGGAGCTCAGCTGGGTTTTGGCAGATTGATCGGATTTTTATACCCCCTGATGGGACAGGTCGGTGTGCTTATGATTTTAGCGGTTATTATTAGGGTTTATTTTATGAATGATAAGGACGTAACTCTGATGCGGGAAGAAAATAAATAAAGTAAGTACGCGTGCCCGGAGCGGATTTTCGGAAGCGGTGTCCTGTAGACGGGCAAGGGTGATATACCTGCAGTATGCATAGTAAAGTATGAAAGAAGAAATTTGTAAATTCAGAATAATATGTTGATGACAACGAACATAGTCCGAGATTTTACCGGTCGGTGAAGTTGTGTTATAAGGAGGGATAATATATGGACGGGCAGGTTATTCAGCGTCTGCGAAAAGAAAATCCCTTTATGCCGTTACAGGATATTATTCATGAAATTCTGCTGCAGGAAATTGTTACCTTTCAATTGCTTCCGGGGAGTAAAATAAACGAAAGTCATGTCGCCAAGACCTTGGGTGTGAGCCGTTCTCCTGTTAATGCGGCTCTGCAGCGATTAGCCAAGAATCAATATGTTGAAAAAAGCGGTGCGTATCGTGTGGCTTCTTTTTCGGAAAAAGAATGTAAGGATATGATGGAATTGGCCGTGCAGCTGGAAGCATATGCGGCGGGGCGGGCCGTCATGATAATGACGGACAAACAACTGGATGAACTGTATGAGCTGGCTTATCTGCTGCAGAAAAAAGGATGGGAAAATACCAAACGTCGGAATATTTGTTATTGCAGTGAAACGATAGAATTAGAGCGTCAATTCCACCGAAAAATCATTTGTCTTGCCGATCACTCTTTGCTTCTGGCTATATATGACCAAATAAAATACCGTCTTTTTCGCTATCGCAGTTATTTGATGTATAATCCGCCTAAGGGATATTATTCAATCGTATCTAAAGATCATTTAATTATTTGCGATGTATTAAAATTGCGTAATAAGGTGATGGCGGAAGCTGTTGTACAGCGCCATGTCTCCTTTGCGGAAAATTTCTTGAAGGATATCATGGATAAACGGCTGTATATGGGTAATGAAGAATAAACGGAAAAGTACTTTTACACAATATGTAAAAGTACTTTTTGCATTTAAATCGGTACAACTTTGAAAGATTAAACGATAAAGCTAAACAGTATACCTATATATCGTATACGGTTTGACGCACTTTTACATAATCATTAAAATAAATCATAAATAAAATCTTATTAAGTAATTTATGGCTTGGGTAAACATATTTTGTAAAGGAGGAAAGATGATGGCGACAGTTGAACGAATAATACAATTTATTGCAAAGTACGTAACGCTTTGGGTTATTTTAATTGCCGTACTTGCCTATGTCATGCCGGAACCGTTTATGCCGTACGGCGGCTGTATTCCTGTTTGTCTGGGAATCATCATGCTGGGTATGGGTCTGTCAATGAGTCCGAATGATTTCAGACTGGTCTTTACCAGGCCGAAAGACGTTATTGTCGGTGTACTTACTTTATATGTATGTATGCCCCTCGTAGGATTGGGAATCGGCAAACTTTTGGGACTTGCCCCCATGCTGGTTGTCGGTCTTGTGCTTCTCGGCTGCAGTCCTACGGGGACAACATCTAATGTAATGACTTTTTTAGCAAAAGGCGATAAGGCACTGTCCGTTACGATTTCCAGCTTGAGCACACTGCTGGCGCCGGTCATTATGCCGCTTTTACTTTTACTGTATGCAGGGACATATTTAGCTATCGACGGCATGGCGCTCTTCTTGAGTATTGTTAAAATTGTCCTTATTCCTATTATGTTGGGACTACTTATTCGTAAATTATTTGCCAAACAGATGCCGCTAGTTTTAAAATTTGTCCCTCTGGCAACGGTGCTGGCGATCCTTTTGGTTATCAGTGTCGTTGTTGCGTTAAATGTGGAACGGCTGCGTGCCGTGGCAATGATGGCGGCTTTAGCCATTGTTCTCTATACGGGCTGCGGACTTGCCATCGGCTACGGTGTCGGAAAAATATTACATGCATCGCCGCCACGACGCAAGGCCCTTACTTTTGTTGTGGGCGTACAAAATACGGCTTTGGCCGTAGCGTTGGGAATTACTTATTTTGACCCTTTGTCGGCTTTGCCGGCAGCAGTCGGCGTTGTTTGGGCTACTGTTTTCTGTTCTTTCGTAGCGTCTATTTGGGGAAATAGAACAGCCGATACATCAGAAGGAACAGTATAAGTATATCAAAAGGAGGAAGTGATTATGGCTAGATTTAACAAAGTGACACCTGAACTTATTGAGAAATTACGTGATGTTTTAGGTGCCAAAGGATTAACTGTTGACCCGGAAAAGCTTTTAACGTATCAGACAGATGAAGAAGGGAATCCTTATTGGTTTCGGACGCCTGAGGTCGTTGTTTTTCCCGAAACGACGGAGCAGGTGGCGACAGTTGTTAAATTGGCGAACGAATACCTAGTTCCCATTACGCCGCGTGCGGCCGGATCCGGTGTTGCCTGCGGCGCTATTCCCGTTTATCACGGCATCGTTATGGAGCTGGACAGAATGAATAAAATTCTTGAACTCAATGAAGACAGCCTTTATGCAGTCGTCCAGACGGGAGTCCGTACCAGCGAAGTTCAAGAACAGTGCCGTCGCAGAGGCTTGTTATATGCAGGTGATCCGTGCAGTGCCGAAAGCTGCCAAATAGGCGGTAATGTCGCAACCAATGCGGGCGGTAATAAAGCTGTCAAGTATGGAACGACACGCAACCAGATTTACGGTATGAAAGTTGTTACGCCTACAGGTGATATTGTTGATATTGGCGCGCGTTTGCAGAAATGTTCGACGGGATACTGCTTAGAGCAGCTTTTCTGCGGGTCCGAAGGAACGTTGGGAATCATTACGGAAATTACGCTTAAACTGAGGCCGTTGCCGCCGTATAAGTTTGATCTTGTCGCTATTTTCAAAGAAGATACGCAGGGCTTTACATTACCGAATAAACTCCTGAAAGCGGGTATTGAACCGACGAGTATTGAATACATGGATAATGAAGCGCTTCGCATTTGTTCCGCTTTCTGTAAGGTTACGCTGCCTCATGTGGATGAAGGTGTCTGCTATGTCATCGTGACGGTGGAGACGTTCGATGAAGATGAATTGGACCGGAAAATGGAAAAAGCCGGTGAAATTTGTGAAGAATGTGGCGCTATAGACGTTATCCAGGCGGACGACCGCATCTGGAGCTGCCGCCGCCAGTTTGCCGAAGCGGCTCGTGACATCGATATTATGTATGTTGCCGAAGACTTTGTCGTACCTCTTGATAAGATTGCGGCGATTACGGCAAAGCTGCCGGCACTCAAAGAAAAGCATGATCTTTATGCCGTTACGGTTGCTCATATCGGAGACGGGAATATCCATGTTCTGCCTCTCAACAGAGACGGGCTTTCGCCGGAAGGATGGATGAAGAAGATGGAAGGCTTCCATGAGGACCTTTTCGCGGAGGTTTATGCTCTCGGCGGCAAGATGTCCGGTGAACACGGCATCGGGTTTAAAAAATTAAAAGAATTCAAACGCCATACACCGAAAGGGGAACAACATATTATAAGAGCTATAAAAGCGGCGTTGGATCCTAATAATATTATGAATCCCGCAAAGATTGTAGATCTCGAAGAATAGGCGGAGCATGTGAGGAGAGCATACAAAATTTGTATGCTCTCCGTTTGTTTTGTAAAAAACACCCCTCCGGCAGGAAAGAAGGGGTTGACAGGGCAGGGAAAGATTTGGTAAGATAAACGAGTCGCCAAGCGGCGGATGACCTTTGAAAACTGAACAATACAACAAACCAAACGCCAGAGTGCGAGGTCTTATGCAGATAAGATTTCAGGAAGAACGAAAGAACGAAAGAAAAAACGAGCCGAAACGCTCTGATGAAGCTATCACGGAGAGTTTGATCCTGGCTCAGGACGAACGCTGGCGGCGTGCGTAACACATGCAAGTCGAACGAGAGAGTGAGAGAAGCTTGCTTTTCTTATGATCGAGTGGCAAACGGGTGAGTAACGCGTAAACAACCTGCCCCGCAGATGGGGACAACAGCTGGAAACGGCTGCTAATACCGAATACGGTCCTCTTAGCGCATGGTAAGAGGAAGAAAGGGTGGCCTCTGGAACAAGCTACCGCTGTGGGAGGGGTTTGCGTCTGATTAGCTGGTTGGAGGGGTAACGGCCCACCAAGGCGACG